>Ga0182021_10000685_pt1 | contig 37227 bp, 29 predicted proteins | sample 612E3MmetaG_FD_120493 | JGI IMG/M metagenome (GOLD analysis project Ga0182021, IMG submission 120493) | Permafrost microbial communities from Stordalen Mire, Sweden - 612E3M metaG (Illumina Assembly) | ecosystem: Environmental > Terrestrial > Soil > Wetlands > Permafrost | place: Sweden...
CCACCACAAGAAGCCGAACCAGGCGGCGCTGGATGAGATCTTCCGGCTGGAGACGGAACGGGTGATCGGCAACGACTGGGTGGTGCGGTACGAGAATCGGTTTCTGCAAGTGAACCGGCAGGGAAATCACCAGGCGCCGGCGAAGGGAAAGGTGGTGGTCTGCGAGTGGGAGGACGGGCGGTTGGAGATACGGTATCGAGGACAGAAGCTGAGCTGGAAGGAGATTGCAGTACGGCCGCAGCGGGCCGAGGCGGACCAACCGCGCAAGGTGGCGATACCCTACGGCGGGACTCCACCCGCGGCAAGCCATCCGTGGAAACAACGGTACGACGGGATGCCTGAGCAGCGTCTGGCGAAGCACCAGATCCGTGGCGCGGCAATTGTTCTGGCGACTCCCTGCGCTCCGCCCTAAGCGCTCGGCCTACGGCCTCGCAGGGCTTCGCTTCGGGAGCCGCCAGAACAATTGGAAGAGAACAAGCAAAAGGGACATTTTAAACGAGGCTTGACACGGAACCATGGCCAGCTCGGCGGCTGCGGACCAAGGGTGTATACTGACGTGCATACGGAGGATCTGACATGGCATTCCATTCGAAAAGCTCGGTAGGGCCCGTGTGCAGGGGCGTCTGCACGATTATCGCGTTAACGCTTGCCAGTGGTACCCTCATCGGAAAGCCGGGAGATACGGCGTACTTGAAAACCAAAGTCGAGCCGGGACGGGCCGGGGTTTTTGTGGACGGCAAGTACGTGGGGCCGGCGGCCAATTTCAAGATCGGCAGGAAGTACGGGTTGCCGCCGGGAAAGCACGAAGTCAAGCTGACGGACCCGCGCTACGAGGATTTCACCACCACCGTGGACCTCGCGGCGGGCAAGACCGTGGTTCTGGCCCAGACGTTGAAGCCGCTGCCGCCGCCGAAGAATCCGCTGGGAACCCTGAAGACAACCGTGACTGCCAGCAAGTTCGACGCTGTCTACCTCAATGACAAGTACTACGGCCACACTGGCGAATTCAACGGCTGCTTGCAGGGCCTGATGGTGCCGCCCGGCGAGTACACCGTCAGGATCGAACCCGCGACCGGAGGGAGCCCGTTTTCCAAGAAGGTGCAGCTTGAGGGCGGAAAGACGGTGGTAGTCCCGTAGGGCACATTGCGAGATGTGAGAGGCAGGCTGCACCGCCTGGCGGCACCGCCTGCCCCACCTCCGGTTGGCACCGGATGGGTGACAATTGGAGGCAGGATGAGAACACCTCTTACAGTTCTGGCCGTTCTGGCGGTCTGCACGCCCGTGGAGGCGCAACCGCCCAGCCGGATCGTGAATGTCGAAGCGCGCCAAACCACCAGCCTGAATGGGAAGTGGCGCGCCATCGTCGATCCGTACGAGAACGGGTACTACGATTTTCGTCTGCAACCCTCCAAGGACGGCTATTTCCTCGACGCCAAGGCAAAGGACAAGAGCGACCTTGTCGAGTACAACTTCGACACCTCCGGGCAGCTAGAGGTGCCGGGCGACTGGAACACGCAACGCGAGAGTCTCTTCTTCTACGAAGGCACCGTCTGGTACCGGCAGAAGTTCGACTACCGGAGCAAACCCGGCAGGCGCCTCTTCCTCTATTTCGGGGCAGCCAACTACGAAGCTCTGGTCTACCTGAACGGCGAAAAGCTGGGGTCGCACACGGGCGGATTCACGCCGTTCGCCTTCGAAATCACCGGCAAGACGCGCGAGACAGGAAATTCCGTGGTGGTGAAGGTGGACAACAAGCGTTACCGCGAGGCGGTGCCCACGGTCAACACGGACTGGTGGAACTACGGCGGGTTGACGCGCGGCGTCTCGCTGGTGGAAGTGCCGGAGACGTTCGTGGAAGACTACTTCGTGCAATTGAAGAAAGGCTCGACGGACACCATCGCCGGATGGGTGAAGCTGAACGGCCCGAGAGCGCGGCAGCAGGTGGCCATCCGCATCCCCGAGGCGGGGGTTTCGGCAACCGTCACTACGGACGCCAACGGCGCCGCCGCCCTGAGCGTTCCGGCCAAACCGACCCTATGGTCGCCGGAAAACCCCAAGTTGTACGAGGTGACCATCGCATCGGACACCGAGACGGTGCGCGACCGAATCGGATTCCGCACGATCGAAACCAAGGGGACCGACATCCTGCTGAACGGCAAATCGGTGTTCCTGCGAGGCGTCTCGATTCACGAGGAAGCGCCGTTCCGGACGGGCCGGGCCTACAGCCCGGAGGACGCGCGCACGCTGCTGGGCTGGGCCAAGGAGATGGGCTGCAACTTCGTGCGGCTGGCACACTACCCGCACAACGAGAATATGGTGCGGGAGGCCGACCGGCTGGGCCTGATGGTGTGGTCGGAGACCCCGGTATATTGGACCATCCTGTGGGAGAACCCCGAGACGTTTGCCAACGCCAGCAACCAACTGTCGGAGAGCATCGCCCGAGACAAGAACCGCGCCTCGATTGTGCTGTGGTCGGTGGCCAATGAGACACCGGTGGGCGAGGCGCGCACGGCGTTTCTAAGGAAGCTGGCGGGGCAGGTGCGCGCGCTGGATTCGACCCGCCTGGTAACGGCCGCTCTGCTGCATCACAACGATGGAGGAGCGGCCGAAGGCAACACGGATTTGCTGGACGATCCGCTGGGCGCCGACCTCGATGTGCTGGGCTGCAACGAGTACCTGGGCTGGTACGACGGCTTGCCGGACAAGGCCGACCACATCGATTTCAAGACCATCTACAACAAGCCTCTAATTATGAGCGAATTCGGCGCGGGCGCGCTATACGGGCTGCACGGCGATGCGCTCACCAGGTGGAGCGAAGAATACCAGGAGAGCGTGTACCGGCACCAGGTCGGGATGCTGAGCCGCATTCCGTCCCTGCGCGGCACATCGCCATGGGTGCTGATGGACTTCCGCAGCCCGCGCCGCGCGCTGGCCGAAATCCAGGACTTCTTCAACCGCAAGGGGCTGGTGTCGGTGCGCGGAGATAAGAAGAAGGCATTCTACGTGATGCAGCAGTTCTACCAGGGGAAGCGGAAGGAGTACGAGTAGGGCCTTGAAGATCGCCCGCAAGAGTTTCACGGTACGAAACGTCCGCCGGGTGTACGGTCGATGACGCCGGAGGGTCCACGCGCGTCCGCCGTTCGCTTCATCGTCTGCCTGGGTCTGGTCAGCCTGTTCGCCGACATGACCTACGAAGGCGCGCGCAGCGTGATCGGACCGCTGCTGCAGAATCTCGGCGCCAGCGCGGCGCTGGTGGGCGTCATCGCCGGCTTCGGCGAGATGCTGGCCGCCAGCCTGCGCCTGTTTTCCGGCCGGCTGGCCGACCGCACGCACGCCTACTGGACCCTCACGGTTTTGGGATACACCCTCACTCTGGTGGCGGTGCCCCTGCTGGCCTTCGCCGGGAACTGGCAACTGGCGGCATTGCTGATCATTGCCGAGCGGACCGGAAAAAGCTTGCGCGGGCCGGCGCGCGACGTACTGCTGTCGGGGGCCACCGATGTGGTGGGCCACGGGTGGGGATTCGGCCTGCACACGGCGCTCGACCAGACCGGCGCGGTGCTGGGTCCGCTGTTCGTCGCGGCGGCGGTGGCTCGATCGCATGGCTTCGGCCCGGCGTTCCTGTGGCTGGCCGTCCCGGGCGTTGCGGCGTTGGCGGCGCTCGGGGTGGCGCGCGCGCTGAATCCAGGAGAGACCCGCACGGCGCCACGCCGGGCGGACAGGCAATGTCTTCCGAGAGTCTTCTGTAGCTACGCCGCGGCGGCTGGGCTGCTGGCCTGCGGATTCGTGGATTTTCCGCTGCTCGCCTATCACTTTCAGAAGACCGCGCTGGTGCGGCCCGCGGTCATTCCGGTTGTTTACGCCGGCGCCATGGGAGTAAACGGCCTGGCGGCGCTGGTGTTCGGCAGGCTGTTCGACCGCTACGGAATTCCGGTGCTCACGTGCGGCATTGCGGTGTCCCTGCTGGCGCTGCCGCTGGGGTTTCTGGGCGGATCGGCGGCTGCCATTGGCGGCGTAGCCTGCTGGGCCGTGGGGCTAGGCGCGCAGGACGGCTGCCTGCGGCCGGGCATCGCGCAAGTGGTCTCGATGAACAAACGCGGCGGCGCTTTCGGCGCCTTCAACGCGATCTATGGCGTAGCGTGGTTTCTGGGCAGCGCCGCCATGGGTCTGCTCTACGACCACGCGGTGGTGGCGCTGGTGGTGTTCGGCGTGGCAGCGCAGGCAGCCGCGGCCGCGATGTTCTTCCGCTTGCGGAAACCGCTGGCGGCGGCGAGGACGGCTCCGTAACCGGTGCGCGCCGAGACGAAGAAGACGGTGTCGGATCCCCAATACGCGACCTCATAGGCTCGCCGGGTTTCCCCTGGGCCGCATACGAGGGCACGGCGCAGTTTGTTCTGGGTCGATGGGGGAGAACTTGACAACGGAAGACGCCACATGCGATCAAGAGGCCATGCGAGCATCGACCGTTTGGATGGTTCTGATGTCTTGGGGAATGGCGGCGCAGCAGCCGGCGGGCTCGGGCGTCAGCCGGGCCACGCGAGCTCAGCCGGTTGAAGACTGGGTTCTGGCGAACCAGCATCTGCGCGTGGTTCTGCGCTCCGATAACCTGACGTTGTCGGTGGAAGACCTGGCCGCCAAGGAGACTTGGGGGGCCGATCCATGGGAGTCGAGTGCCGGGCGGATCAGTTTGGTGGGCAAAGGCGGCGAAGCGCTGTCGGTCAGCCTGGGCGCGGCGGCGCAGAAGGAGATTACGGCCATCCCGGCGGGGGCTGGGCAGAGCGGCTACGGGCTGCGACTCTCGTTGGCCAAGTTCCGCTCGCGCATGGGTCCGGTGCGTGCGGACCGCAACGTGGATAACGCCCTCTCGGTGGTGCTACAGGTCTGGCTGGCGCAGGACCGCCCGGAGCTGACGCTGCGAATCGAGGAACTGCACAATAGTTCCGACTACTGGCGGGTGGAGAACATCGAGTGGCCGCTGCGTCTGTTTCCGGTGCGCACATTGGTCGACGACGGGTACATTGTGTTCCCGGACGAACAGGGGTCCATGATTCCCTCGCGCTTCGACAAGGCGGGATATTTCCGCTATCTGAATTGGGTGTGGGAGCGGATTGCCGGCTCGGCGTCGGTGATCGACCGGGGCTCGATGCCGTGGTTCGGCGCCAAGAAAGGCCAAAGCTCGTTCCTGTGCATCATCGAGACGCCCGACGATGTCGCCTACGGCCTGATCGCCAACGACGTACGCGGGCCCGGGCAATCCCCCGCCCCGGCCTCGGCCATCCCCACTGGCACTACGGCGCTTTCCACGCCGCGCCTGTCGGCCATTTGGCCGTACTGGCATTCGGTCAAGGGAGAACTGGGCTATGCGCGCGTGGCGCGCTACATCTTCCAACCTCGCGGCGGCTATGTGGAGATGTGCAAGACGTACCGCAAGTACGCCCAGAAGACGGGCAAGTTTGTCACGTTGAAACAGAAGATCGCGGCCAACCCGGAGGTGGAGAAACTCATCGGCGCGGCCAACCTTGAAATACAGGTGGTGGCCAACCGCGCGCTGGCTCCCGAATTCCTGGGACTCTCCGGTCCGGTATACGACGGTTACCACCAACTCCAGAACAGTTTCGATCAAGTCGCGGAAATCGTGCACGACCTGAAAGCTAACCTGGGCGTGGACCGCGCCCTGATCCGCATCGCCGGCTGGGGACGGAAGGGTTACGACAACGACCGGCCCATCGACCAGCTTGAGGTGAACGCGGAAGCCGGTGGCGTGGCCAAACTGGTCAAGGCCATCCAGGCCGCCAAGGACGCCGGGTATCTTGCCGGGCTGTTCGATAACTACCGCAACCTCGACCTGAACTCGCCAAGCTACAACGAGAAGTACATCATGCGCGATCCCAACGGCGCGCTGTTCCCCGGTTTTTCGTCCGAAGGCGGTCACTCACAGGAAATTTGCCCCCTGGAAGGCCTGAAACTGTTCCGACACAACATGGAGTATTACACGAGCGTTCTGAAGCCCAACATGATTTTTCTGGACACCATCGGCGGGCTGCCGCTGGTGGAGTGCTACGACCCGCGGCATCCATTGACTCGCACCGGAACGCGCGAGCAGCGGCTCAACATCATGCGGGTGGCCACCAACGCCAAACTCGTGCTGGGAGTGGAAGCGCCTCCGCAGGATTGGAACCTGGCTCTGGCTTCCTACTACGATGAGCACGGCGGCCGGGGCATTGAGGTTCCGCTCTACAGCCTGGTGTATCACGAGTGCGCGCAGCTCTACCGGCAGCACAGCAGCCCGTACAACTACGGCATGGACAATTACGGATATGTCCGCGAGCCATGGCCATCGAAGTTCTTGCGCAGCGTGCTGTATGGCGATCAATCGAGTTGGACCATCTCGAACCGAATGTACTACGCCTGGCGAAAGACGTTCAAGGCCATCAACGACGTGCTCTCGCCGTTGCAGCGCCGCCTGGCGCACGAGGAGCTTCTGAGTCACCGGATGCTCACACCCGACCTGTTGGTGCAGCGCACCGAATTCTCGTCGGGCGTCGAGATCACGGTGAACTACGGAGAGTTCCCGTACAAGCTGGAAGACGGGACGGAGTTGGCGGCGTATGGCTACCGGGTGAAGGACGCGACGCCGGGCGGGCGGGGGTTTTCAGGGCACGTCGAGACCAATCTGATGTAGGGGCCGGGCATGCCCGGCCCCTACCACACGCGCAGGGGGTGAACTGCTGTAGGGACCGGCCATCACCCACACGCCGTCGGGGCTGCCAAGCAACTTCGCGGGAAAGCCTTTGTCTAACAACTGGCCGACCAGAGCCCACGCCGTCGCGCCGCCATCGCCGGTTACTTGCCAGTATTTCTCCGACTCGGGCGACTGGCCGGGGAGCCGATGGGGACCGGCGACGCCGACGCCGGCTGGTTGCCAAAGTCCTTCGGAGGTGGGGGCGGAGGCGGTGGGATCGGGCGCGCGTAATTGGGCTGTTGGAGGCGCGCGGCCAACGCTCTCGCTACCGAATCGTCGGTCTGATCAGCCGAGAACAGTTTTTGTTGTGATAAGGCTTTAAGCGCCAGCGCTTTCGGTACCCAATCGTCGGCCTGAGCATTCACCGCGGCGACCTCGGCGGGGTCATCCATGATGGCCGCTTTGGCGCGCAGGAGCAGGTTCGTGTAGGCCATCGCATCGCCATACCCGGCATCGAGTTCGATCGCCCGGTTGGTCATCCGGAGACCCTCTTCAATGACCGGCAGGTACTGGTCGCGCAGGGTCTTGCGCGCGGCGGCATCGGCAAGCTGCCCTTTCCGATCCGGCTCGCCGGTCGCCTGGCGCGCCTTCTCGATAGCTTGGTAGGCATTGCCCCAATCCGCAACCCCGGCCAGATAGTAGCCGTTCTTGTTCAGCGGGTCGGCTTGAATCAGCCTTAGCGCGAGATCCCGCGCCTCTTGCGGCCGCCGCATGGTTAGGTCGAGTTCCGCGAGCCGTTCGAGAGCCTGGCGGTTGCCGTTATCGCGCGCGAGAATCTCGAGATATTGCTGCCGCGCATCGGCCAGGAGCGGGCTCTTGGCGAGGTCGCCGTCGGGATGAACGATCCGCGACTCGGCGTTGGCCAGGTGGAGTCGAATGTTCAGGTTGTTGGGATCTTGCGCCAACGCTTTGCGGAAGTGATCGACTGCGGCACTGAAATCCCCCGTGTCGAAAGCGGTGGCGGCAAGCCCGAGTTCGCCTGAGGGCGCGCTCTGCGCCAGCGCCGAAACTCTCAGGCTGGAAGCCATTACGGCGCAGGCCACCAGGGCTGCCAGGCCGGCGGCCAGAACGGCGCGCGCACGCCCGAGGCCGCCGCTATGGCCCTCCATCAGGCGGCGGATGCGCTGCTCGAGGATATTGCCATCGAAAATCCCCAGCGAGTAGCCGGGACCCGGAGCAGCGCACATGCCGCTCGCGATGCTCATAATCGATTGCGCGTACGCGCGCGGCTCGAGCAGGCGGGCGGTCACCAGCTCATCGCAGGCCATTTCGCGAGTGCGGTCGATTTCCCGATGAATCCACATGGCGGCGGGATGGAAGGAGATGGGCAGGTAGAGCAGTTGGTAGAGGATGTTAGTGGCGAAATCGTGCCGCGCGATGTGCGCCATTTCGTGGCCGGTGGCCGTGATCAGCACATCTTCGGATGTTTCGGCCAGCATGGAGGCGGGCAGGATCACAGCCGGGCGGATGGCGCCGGCCGTCACCGGCCCCGAGACAAGGCCGGACGCGAGCAGTTTTACGCTCTTGAGGCCGAAGGACCATTGGCACCGCTCCCAAACACCGCTAAGGACCGGCGGCGGATCGGCGGTGGCAGCAGCGGCGCGTATGCGGGCGGTTCTAGCGGCGGCGAGGACGAGTCGCGCCAGGCGCCAGGCGAAAAACGTCAGGTAGGCCAGCACTAGCAATCCGCCGGTTGAGGGCGCGAAGGAAATCGTCCGGCCGCGATCCCTGGCGGGGATGGGCGCGGGAATGGCAGCCGGAGCGGCCGGAGTCGAAGTGGCGGGGAGCGTAGCGGCGGGCAACCGCAGTCTCTCGCCCGTGGCGTTGGTGGGCACGCGTATGCCGCCCAAGGGCAGCAAGAACGCGGCGGCGAGCGCCGCTACCCACAGGGCGTGCCGGTGCCATGCCGGACCGCGCCGCATGACGCAGTCGCCCAGTGCGGCCACCGCGGCGGCCAGCGGGACCTGCCACAGCGCGTTCAACAGGAAAGTCAATAGGGTGCGGCTAATCGTTTCCATGTTCTTCCTCCTTAGGGTGTTCCACGAGTTTCTGAATCTCCGCCAGTTTCTGGGGAGTCAGCCGGCGGGTCTCCACCAAGCTCAGCACAAGACTATCGGCCGAGCCTCCGAAAAAGCGGTCGAGCATGTCGCCCACCGCCTGCCGGACGGCCTTCTGGCGGCTCAGTACGGGACGGTAGACGTAAGCGCGGTCGCGCAGTTCGCGCTTCACCTTGCCCTTGCGGTGGAGCACGTTGAGCATGGTCTGGACGGTGGTGTAGGCGAGTTCGCGGGCGCCGAGGCCCGCCTGCACGGCCTGGACGTTGGCGGGACCGGCGGCCCACAATACGCTCATGATTTCCAGCTCGAGCGGCGTCAGCCCCCGGCCGGTGTTTTTGCTTCGCGGCAAGCGTACCTCCTAAACTATTAGGAGTGTACAGCGGATGGCAAGGGATGTCAACTAAAATTTTAGGAGTCCTTTCTGCGGGACATGCGCTTCCGCCTGTCAACCCGGCGAACTCGAAGATTTATAATCGATGCTGGGCAGGATGACAGGAGGCAGCAATGCGAAGTCGTAACTGGGAAGTTGTGGCGGCCCTGTTGGTGGTGGCTGGCGGGGCCTATGCCGCGGAACCTCCGGCGCTCCCCCGCCGGGATTCGGTCCCGAAGCTGTTACGGACCATCGAATTTGGCGAGTACGGCAGCGCCGTGGTGCGCTTCGGCGATCTGAATGGCGATGGCCAGATCGAGGCCCTGGTCGCGCAAGAGGACGCCTCCGGCGGTCAGAACCAGATCGTCATTACGTGCCTGACCGCCATCGACCTGGAGGGCAAGATCCTGTGGCAGGTGGGCAAACCCGACCGCCGCAACGTATGGACCGGGGGCGACACTCCCATACAAATTCACGACATAGATGGCGACGGGCAAGCCGAAGTCATTTACCAGGATCCCAAGAGCCTCCTGACCATACTCGACGGCAAGACCGGCAAGCAGAAGAGACAGGTGCAATTGGCGGGCGGGCACGACTGCCTGCTGTTCGCGGATCTCACCGGCAGTGGCAGCGCGCAGCAGATGGTGGTCAAGGATCGGTACAGCAACTTCTGGGTCTATGACGCGGCTCGGGACTTCAAGCTTCTGTGGTCGAAGGCACAGGTGATCACGGGGCACTACCCGATCAATTTCGATTTCAACGGAGACGGCAAGGACGAATTGCTGGTGGGCTACAGACTCTACTCGCAGGACGGCACGGTATTGTGGAGTCACGACGAATTCCCCAGCAACCGGGACGGCCACAACGATGCGGTGGATGTGAAGGACATGGACGGAGACGGGCGGGCGGAGATCGCACTCGCCACGTCGCAGGATGCAGTTCTGCTCGACGCCGGCGGCAAGATCCTATTCCGGAAACCGATGCACCACACCCAACATGCGATGATTGGGCGGTTCCGGCCGGATCTGCCGGGCAAGCAGGCCTTCTTTGTCAGCCGCGAGGATGCAGCGGGTCCCGGGACCAGCCCGAGGGCTCTGGAAGCTATCTACACCAAGTCGGGCGAGCTGCTGTGGGATAACACCAGGCAGAAAGACGCGGATAAGGACGGCACGCTGACGCAGGCCGTGGTGGTTGAGAATTGGACCGGCAACCCGAATGAGAACTTCCTGGCGCTCAACCGGCGCGGCAATGCGCCGCCCGCGCTGCTGGACGGGTGGGGCCGGGAGGTCGCCGTGTTCCCATTCCCGCCCCGCGCCGCGCAGCCCACCGGAGGGCGGGGCCCGCGAGACCTCTACACCGGCTACTACGTCAAGCACATCGACTGTTACGGCGACGAGCGCGAAGAGATCCTGGTGTTCGACGAGAATGCGCTTTACATCTATACCAACGCCGCCCTCCGCGAGAAGGTCGAGTTGTACAACGACAACATCTACAATGGACGGAAGTAGCAGTGGAGTCTGTCATGCAAATGCGTAAGGACCTATCCAACCGCTCTCTGACGTTCGCGGCTCGGAAACGCTCTCCGAGCCGCGAACGTCAGAGAGCGGGTTTGCCGATCTTCTGTTCGGCGGTTCTGCTGGCCCTGCTGGCAGCGTCGGAGCTCTCGGCGCAGAGCAAGCCGCTGCCCCGGCTGCGCGTGTCGGAGAACGGCCACTTCTTTGTCAAAGAGGGCGGCGCTCCGTTCTTCTATCTCGGCGATACGGCCTGGTGCGTCTTCACGCGGCCCACGCATGAGGAAGTCGACCGGTACCTTCAGGATCGGGCCGCCAAGGGGTTTACGGCAATTCAAGGCGTCCTTCTGATTTGGGACGGTCTCACGCGGCCCAATCCACTCGGCCAGATGTTGCTGGTGGACAAGAGCGGGGCGAACATCAACGAGGCCTTCTTCGACAATGTGGATTACATTGTCGACGAGGCGGAGTCGCTGGGCATGTACACGCTCATTCTGCCGATCTGGTCCAAGGGCATGCTCGGCGGGCAGCGCAGCGTGTTCGACGAAACCACCGGCTACAACTACTGCAAGCTCATCGGCGCGCGCTATCGCAACAAGCCCGTAATCTGGATGCTGGGCGGGGACCGGCCGGGAACGGGCATGGAGGCGATCACCCGTGCCCTGGCCCGCGGCCTAACGGACGGTGGTGGCCCGGCGACAATGATTTCGTACCATCCAACGGGAAGACAGAGCTCGTCGATGTGGTTCCACAACGAGCCCTGGCTGAGTTTCAACTCGATTCAGTCCGGCCATTCCTCCCAGAACAAGAACTATGAGTTAGTCACTTCGGACTATCAGTTGAAACTCGCGAAGCCGGTGATCGACTCCGAGGCGGGGTACGAGAACATCACCGATGGGTTGCGACAGGCCGAGCCCGGTATCAAGCGGCTGGGAGCCTGGGATGTCCGGCGCTACGGGTACTTGAGCGTCTTCGCCGGCGCGGCGGGGTTCGCTTACGGCAACGGCGAATTATACGAGTTCTGGACGCCCGGAATGCAGCAGACACGCTGGATGGCGGGGTTGCCCTGGCAGGAATCGATGCAACTACCCGGCTCGTCGCAAATGCAGTACGTGCGAAATCTGGTGGAATCCAGACCGATGCTGGCGCGCATCCCGGATCAATCCTTGCTGGAGAGCGACCCTATGGCAACCACGGACCGCCAACAGGCGACGCGCGCCTCGGATGGAAGCTACGCGTTTGTCTACAGCGCGGCGGGCCGTCTGATCGAGATCCGCTTCGACTCCATGCCGGCTAAGGCCATCCGGGCCTGGTGGTACGACCCGCGGACGGGAGCGGCGAAGGAAATCGGACGATTCCCGAAGACTGCCGCGCGCGAGTTCAAGCCTCCCACCAGCGGGGTGGACAACGATTGGGTCCTGGTGCTGGACGATGCGGCCAAGAAGTTCCCGGCGCCGGGGAAGGCGGTAACCCGGTAAGGATCGCACAACCACCGCCCGGTCCGCCTGGTGGCGCGCTGAGTCTCACGGCTGTTGGTGTGCGATGACGTGGCGCAGGCACGTCTGCCTGCCGCCTGGCTTCGACGCTCGGTCACAACCGCGAAGAGGGTCGCGATGAGTCTCGACCCGGCAGGCACAAGTGCCTGCGCCACGGAATCTGTCAGCGCGTGGCCTGGCGGAACCACTCCAGCCCGTCAACCGTTTTCCCGGCGGGACGGTATTCGCAGCCGATCCATCCGGTGTAGCCGATCTCTTCGAGAACGCGGAAGAGATACGCGTAGTCGACTTCGCCGCTGCCCGGTTCATGCCGGTCCGGCACGCTGGCCACCTGGATGTGTCCGCAGAGCGGGGCGTATTTCCGCAGCTTCATGGTGAGATCCCCCTCCATGATCTGCATGTGGTAGAGATCCAACTGCATCCGGATGTTGGGGGCGCCGACCGCGGCACAGACGGCGTGTGACTGGGCCTGCGTACTGAGATAGAACCCGGGCATGTCCCGTGTGTTGATGGCCTCGATCAAGAGCGTGATGCCGTACGCGGCCAGCTTCACCGCGGCGTACTTCAGATTCGCGATATAGGTAGCTTCGACGGCGGCCGGATCGGCCCCCGCGGGAACGATTCCCGCCATGGCGTGCACGCGGGTGGCGTGCAGGCGGCTGGCGTAGGAGATGGCCATCTCGACACTCTGCCGGAACTCGGATTCGCGTCCGGGAATACAAGTGATGCCTCGCTCGCCGGCGCTCCAATTGCCGGGAGCGAGATTGAAAAGAACATTCTCCAGGTGGTGAGTGCGAAGGCGTTCCGCGAGGGCGTCGGCCGGAAACTCGTATGGAAACAGGTATTCCACGCCCTGGAAGCCGGCCTCCGCCGCCGCGGAGAAACGGTCGAGAAACGGCACCTCGTTGAACATCATCGAGAGATTCGCTGCAAATTTGAGCATGAGACTATTATCCCTTCAACCACCGACGTTGTGCCTGCGCTACGGTACCCTTTCCCGTGGGGCGGCGGGCGGCGCGGGCTGCGACCAGTAGTCGGTGGTGGCCACCTCCGCGGTGGGCGTTCGCGCACTCGTTAGAATGTTTCCTTCCAGCACCAGGTTCTTCAACGCACCCATGGCCGCCGAGAGAAACGTCCCCGTGCCTGGGAATGCCCTGCTCCCGCGAACGATGGCGCCGGGGCAGTTGTCCAGACGGATTACGGGCACGTTTGCCAGGGGCTGGCGCGTGGTGACATTATCCAACTCGAGGTCCTTCGAATCCTTGATCAGGAAGGCCGGCCCGTTATCGGTGTTCACCTGAACATTGTGCAACTCCATGGCGACCGTGTCGTGGGCTTTCAGTCCGCTCTTGCCCTCGGCGATTATGTTGGTGAGCCGCAGCCCGGAAATCGGCATCTCCGGCAGCCCTTCGACGTTGATCATGACGGGCCCCGCCGCTCTCTCGAAGCCCACCGTGCCCCGGCAACGGTTGATGCTCATGTTGTCCACCACGATGTTGCGGTACACCGGGGTCCGCGCCGAAACCTTCTGCTCGCTGGAATTCACTCTGGCTTCCAGCACATAGTACTGAGTGACGTTGATGGCCCTGCCCACGTCGTCCATGGTCCAGTGATCCATGCGGACGTTCTCGACCACCCCGCCGCGTCCGCGGTCGCTCTTGATGTTCAGGCCCATCCAGGTGCCCTGGCAGGCGATGTTGCTCACCACCACGTTGCGGATGCTCCCCGACATCTCGCTGCCCAGAGTCACCGCGGAGGAGCCGTGGTGCACGACGCAATTGGTGACGGTCACGTTTTCGGTGGACCGGTTGACGCGCAACCCGTCGGCGTCTTTGCCGGCCTTGAGGACTATGGCGTCGTCGCCGTTGTCGAGGTAGCAATTGGAAATCCGGACGTCCTTGCTGGAATCGACCACGATACCGTCGGTGAAGGATCCGGGATAGGTTTCGATGTTGAGATCGCGCAAGACGGCGTTGGTCGTGTACAGCAGGTGGACCGTCCAGAATGACGAACCCACAATGTGGATACCCTCAATCAGGATATTCTTGGCTTCCATGAAGCGGACAAAGGAGGGGCGCAGGGTCGGCGCGGCCTTCAGATACTCCTCTTCCGGTTGGGGCGTCTTGATCTCCAGCAATTCCCGCAGGTGCGCCCAGACGGGCCCAAATGGAGCCTCCCGCTGCGGCCCACCAATCAACTTGGTCCATTCGGCGTTGTTGGTGGCAATCGCGCCGTGGCCGGTGATGGTGACGTTCTCGACGTTGGTGCCGCCGATCAAGGGTATCGGCGTGAGACACTCGATGCCTTGTGCCCTGCCCTTTGTGAACGGCAACTTGGCGGCCGGGAAGTTCAGCGTCGCCCCCGCGTCGATGTGGAGCGCCAGGTTGCTGACCAACTCGATGGGTCCCGTAACATAGTTCCCGGCGGGAACGTACACGGTCCCCCCGCCCGCGGCTTTGGCAGCCTGAATGGCGGAGCGAATCGCTTCCGTAGAGGGCGCGGAACCATCGTTGTGCGCGCCGTAATCCATCACGTTGAATACCGTCGTGGCGCCCCAAGCGTTGGCGCCGATCAGCAGAAGCACGGCCGGCAGAAGCCGGCTTCGAAGGAATTGTCCCATGGAATCTCCGATCATACCTCGACTCACCTCTTGTTCGCAGCGGGCGCGGGCGCCGGTGCCCGCGATAGCGTGGGTGCCGGCGCCCGCGACCTGGGGCCTGGCTAACAGCTAAAACTTCAGCTTCAGGGCTAGCTGCATGATGCGCCCGTTCGCCGCGGCGCTGATCACACCGAAGCTTGCGGTCCCCAGAGATCCCCCGGGGTTGGAAAAATACGGTGTGTTTAAGATGTTGTAAGCCTCGGCCCTGAAATTCAAGGACATGCCTTCCCTAATCGGAAAGCTCTTCGCCAGGACCAGGTCGAAATCCACCAGGCCGGGCCCGCGCAGGACGTATCGGGCGCTATTTCCGAAAGCATAGGCGGGGGGCGCCGTGAAAGCGGACGTGTCGAAGTAATGCGAGAGAGTGCGCACACCGCGAGCCAGGTCGCCGCTGTTCCCGGCCACCCTGTTCGGATAGATAGGACCCGAGTAGTTTGCGCCGGCGTTGTTGGATGAGACGGTAATCCCATACGGCTGCCCGCCAGCCAGCGTGATCACGTTGGAGAGGTCCCACCCCCCTAGCATCTTTGGCGCGATACCATTTCCCTTCATGAACTTCCGGCCGGGCCCAAACGGCAACTGGTACACATAACTCCCGGCCAGCCTGGTAGCGGGATCGTATTGACAATAGGATTTCTCGCCGTGCGTATTGAATCGGTTCTGACCCGAGCCCACGTCCTCCAGGCACTTATCCCAAGTGAAGGCCAACCCGAATTGGATCCCTGCCGAGAGCCTGTGCTGAACTGTCGTCTGGAGGGAGTGATAAGTGGAGGAGCCTTCGAACATGCCAATCTGAATGCTGGAGAACGCCGGGAACGGCGACCGTTGTTGCGGCGAAAGGCCGCCAAAGCTCTGCGGAGGCCCCAGCAACTGCGGCGGCAACTGCACCAGCGACCATCCGCCGGTATATAGGTGGGTGCCCTTGCTTCCCACGTACGCCACACTGACCGCCGTGCCGGCCGGAAGCTCGCGTTCCACGGTAAAGTTCCACGTCTGCAGAGTTGGCATCTTGGCTTTGGAATCATAGAACATCAAGGCCGCCGTGTTCCCGCACGTAGCGGGCGTGGCCTGGCATTGGGCGGGAGTGATACCGGGCGCAAACCCGGCAAACTGGTGCAATGAGAACACCGGGTCGGTCGGGTAGACCCCGGCGGGAACCTGGCTCGATCCGCTGTATGGAAAGGCCATTTCCAGAGGCGTGCCCGGATTGCTGGCGACGGCGGTATTGGTGTAGTTCTTCCCATAGCCCGCGCGTACGACACTCTTCAGGCTCGGGATGGAATAGGCGACTCCAACCCGAGGCGAAAAATTGGGGTAGTGATTGGGATAATTGGTGGTGCGTTGCCCCCCTTGGCCCGCAAATACGACGTGTCCCACGCTGGGATCGAACCAGGTAAGCCGATTGTACTTCTCGCTGTAATTGATGTTGGGCTCCCACCGCAGGCCGAGGTTCAATGTGAGCCTCGAGGAAACCCGGAAATCGTCCTGGATGAAGGTATCGTAAACAGAAGCCAGGAGATAGTTATAGGATCCCAGGTTAATGGCCGCCGCCGACCCCTGGCCCAGAAGGAAGCTTGCCGCCGCCACGCCGGTCTTGGAATTGTTGAGAAGGCCGGTCTGATTGGTGGCGAAACTGAACTGCCCGGAAGGCATACTCGGCTGGAAGTTACTCATCATGGACTTGCGAAGGTCGACTCCGACCTTGAAGTAATGCCTGCCGCGAGTGAAAGAAATACTGTCCGCCAACTGGTAGTAAGTCGCCCGGCGAAGTTGTGTTCCGACGTTACCGCCATCGCCCACATTGGAAAGCCCGGAGATGACAAAGGTGGGGAATACGGTTTGCGGCACGTTGGGGATGCCGAGCATCTGCGGGTAGTTCCCGCCCGAAGTATAAGATATCACGCGGAAGAAATCGCGATTGTATCCGAAGCGGAGTTCATTGGCGACCGACGGACTAATGGTGTAAATCAGGCTGAGTCCGCCATTTTGACGCCTCTTGCGAGTAGGCCCCTGGCTGATGTTGCCATTGGTCGGGTAGGTAGGGGTTGCCAACTGGTAGTAGTCGTAAACGGAATCGCGAAACATCACCTTGAGCGGAGCGCTCAAGTAGTAGTCCAGCCGCAGGTCCGCCTGGTCGGATCGCGTGTGTCCGGGCATGCTGGAAACGTAGTTGTTCGAGATGCCGGAACCGGTGGGCATGGGGTAGTACGACTCGACCGCGACCGCTGCCGGGTCGAATCGCGTCGCCGGTATGATACCGCCGGCAAACGGAGTTCTGGACACGTTGCCGGCGGCATCCACGGTGGTGGTTGCCGGGTCGTAGATGGGGTTGAAGCCGGAAGAGAAGTTCCCGGCTCGCATGGCGGCTGTCGGCACACTGGTAGTGATGGTGTTGCCGGTGAGGTTGCGGATGCCTTCCCAGTCCCCGAAGACGAACAACTTATCCCTGATGATCGGTCCACCCGCCGATATTCCCATCTGGTTTTGCCGGAACAGCGGCTTCGGCTGGGTGGATAGGGCGAAGAAATTCTTGGCGTTGAAGGCCTCATTCCGTACGAAATCGTACATGGTTCCGTGGAGACTATTGGTACCCGACTTGATGGTCGCGATGATGACTCCACCATTGGTGCGTCCATACTCGGCCGCGTAGCTGGTGGTGAGCACCTTGAATTCTTCGAGCGCGTCGGCCATCGGGTAGTAGACAGCCTGCCCGCCTTTGGCGCTCTCGTTCACAATACCGTCGAGCTGAATCTCATTGCCGCTGGCGCGGCCGCCATTGAAACGGGCCAGGTCGCCGACGGAAATAATGCTGGCCGACCCGGGTTGCAGGGCCACACCCGGCAACAAGGCGACCAGGTCGAACGCGACCCTCGACAGGAGCGGCAGGTTGACGATATTGGCGCTATCGATCACATGCCCGGTGGCGGCGCTGTCGGTCTGAAGGGTCGGAATCGCGCCGGTAACTTCCACGGTCTCGGTCGAGCCGCCCACTACCAGTTGCGCGTCGATGCGCGCCCTCTGGTCGAGTTGAAGGACAATTCCGCTCCGAATGACCTCCCGGAAACCAGCGGCCGAAACCGTAACCTGGTATGGCCCGGGAATGATGAGGTTGGAAATGGAATAATTGCCGTATTGATCGGTTTGGGCAGCGACCTTTACGTTGGTGGCGGCGTTGGTGGCCAGGACATTCGCGCCGGGCACCACCGAGCCGGACGGGTCGGTAACAACGCCCAAGATGGTACCGGTAGAACCGGCTTGCCCGAAGAGAATCCGGCTGCTGCAGAACATGCCAATCGCCAGGAACGCGGCGATGGCGAAACATCGTTGGCTGCGTCTCATAAAGGACCTCCTGCTGAATCGAGACTGACGGCACACAAGGGTGCTCGGTTGACATTCTACAGAGTTTCGGCTCGATTTGTCAATATAACGTTTCGATATCATTTTCAAATCGCTGCAAGGCCTTGCCAGTGTATGTCGGAAAGCCAATTGGCCGCCCATGGCCAGAAACTTTCGAAACGCTTAGATGTTCTTTACTCCGGAGTTGGCATGCATTAGACTGGAGCTTCGGCCCAAGAAAACCGACGACCGCGCTTCCTTTTTTGCACCGAGCGTGGCCGGGGAGGACGCATGGGGAGCATTGCTACCCGGCCACGACTGGATTGCCAAGCCGTGGTCCTGGAGAAGAGGCGAGACAAGAAATCCGCGTTGGTCCAGTACCTGGCCCAGGAATTCCGGATCAAGGTGCTGGATATTCTGCATGACCGGGGGACGGGCCACTGGGGTGGAGCGGCTTCCGCCGCCGAGTTGTTGGTGGCGCTGTACTTTGACGTCATGAACATCCGGCCAGACGATTTGAAGTGGCCGGACCGCGACCGCCTGGTGGTCAGCAAAGGACATGCCTCGTGCATGTTGTACACCGTGCTGGCCCATCGGGGCTATTTCCCCACTGAGGAACTGGCCACCTTCCGGCAGCTCGACAGCAGATTGCAGGGCCACCCGTGCATGCGCAAGACCCCCGGCGTGGAGATGTCCACCGGCTCTCTGGGACACGGCACTTCGGTAGCTCTGGGAATGGCCCTGGCCGCGCAATTGATGGGGAAGAGCTACTGGACCTACGTCCTCATCGGCGACGGCGACCTCAACGAGGGCCAGACCTGGGAGGCCATTATGGCCGCCGCGAAATTCCAGCCGCCGCGCCTGGTCGCGCTCGTCGATTACAACAAGGTGCAGCTAGACGGCCCCAGCGACCTCATCATGCCCATGGACCCTCTGCCCGAGAAACTCCGCGCTTTCAACTGGAATGTCGCTCCCGTCGTGTATGACGGCCACAACGCCGCCGAGGTGCTGGAGTCCCTGGATTGGGCCAAGCGCCAAACTCAATTCCCCGCGGCGGTAATCTACAAGACCCACAAAGGCCGGGGTGTCTCCTTTATGGAGGACAACGCCCACTGGCACGGGGCGGTAGTCGACGACCAGAGTTACGCGAGGGCTCGAGCCGAACTTCTGGAGACCCTCGGGAAGCTGGAGCAGGTGCTATGACGGCGAATTCCGTGGCGATGCGGGAAGCATTCGGGGAAGCGCTGCTCGCCCTGGCAATGGATCACCCCGAGATGGTGGTGCTGGATGCGGATGTGGCCACCAGCACCCGCACGGCGCCCTTCGGAAAGGCCTATCCGGACCGATTCTTCAACATGGGCGTGGCGGAAGCCAATATGACCGACGTGGCGGCCGGGATGGCAACCTGCGGGCTGCGGCCGATCGTGAGCACATTCGCGATCTTCCTCGACTTGAAGGCTACCGACCAGATACGCAACATTATCTGCTACAACAATCTCCCGGTGATTCTGGCCGGCAATTACGCGGGCCTCTCGGATTCTTACGATGGCGCCAGTCACCAGTCGATTCTCGACCTGGCCGTGATGCGAGCCATGCCGAACATGGTGGTCGTCGTGCCCGGGGACGCGGTCGAACTGCGCCAGGCGCTCGAACTGGCGCTGCGGCGCGACGGCCCCACTTTCATCCGCATGAGCCGAAACCCTACCCCGGTGCTGTTCGCCGAGGCCGAACCGCTGGAACTCGGGAAAATTCGCAAGCTGCGGGATGGCGACAATCTGACCATTGCCGTATGCGGCGTCCCTACGTTCATGGCCATTGAGGCCGCCACGCGGCTGGCGGCTCGCGGCGTATCCGTCGACCTGCTGGAGGTATCGACCATCAAACCAATCGACGCCGAAGCTCTGGCCGCGTCCGCGCGCAAGACCGGGAAGGTCCTCACGGTGGAAGAGCATACTGTGTGCGGCGGCTTGGGAAGCGCGGTGGCCGAAACGCTGGCCCGGCGCGCGCCGGCCCTCATGCGAATGATTGGCCTCCAGGACACCTTCGGGGAATCGGGCGATTGGACCGGACTGATGCGCAAGCACGGCATCTCCGTCGACCATATCGAAGCGGAGGCGGTCGCACTGGCGGCCGGAGAGTCCGCGTGAAGATCGGCATCGCGGTTGCCGGACCCGCGGCGCTGCCCAGCGCATTCGTGGTGCTTCGCGACGACCTCTGCCGTTGCGTAGACTGGGCCGCGAGCTTCGGCTACGACGGCATCGAGTTGGCGCTGCTGAGCGCCGATGAAGTCGACGTGCCGCGCATGAAACGGCGCCTTTCGGCGACAGGTATCGAGATCCCGTGCATCTCCTCCGGGCAAGTCTTCGCCGCCGACCATCTGTATTTCACGCACCCCGACTCTCAAGTCCGGCAGGCGGCCGTGGATCGGATCGTCGGCATGATCCGCCTGGCGGCGGAGTTCGGAGCGAAGGTAAACACGGGTAGGGTCCGAGGGTTGGTTCACGACGGCGAGACCTTCGCAACGGCCAAACAAAGGTACTTGAGCTGTCTGGACCGTTGCGCCGATGTGGCCGAGCAAGCCGGCGTCGAGTTGATCGTCGAGCCGGTCAACCGGTACGAGATCAATTTCATCAATACCTGCGCCGAGGGGCTCGAAATTGTCAAGGAAGCCGGGCGGAAGAGTGTCCGCCTGATGCCCGATCTCTTCCACATGAACATTGAGGACGCCTCTTTCCGCGCCGCCTTCGAGAGCGCCCGCGACTACATCGGTTATGTCCACGTGGCGGACAGCAACCGGCTGGCGCCGGGGTGGGGTCACATGCCCTTCGATGAGATTTTCCGAATCCTCAAGGACATTGAATACGATGGCTACCTGACCGCCGAAATTCTACCCAGGCCAGATCCGGACCAAGCTGCCGCGCAGGCTGCCCGGTACCTTCTCGGGAAGCTGGGCCGGGCACCGCGGTTGGCCGCGCCAGTCGAGATGCAGTAAACTGGAGCCTCGACTTGCCGAGGAGACCAACTTAGGACGATGATCAGACACACCATGCGAGACGTGGCCCGGCTGGCCGGCGTGTCGGTGGCCACGGTTTCGGCCGTGATCAACGGGACCGCGATTGTCAGCGCGGGGCGGGCCCAAAGGGTCCGCGAGGCGATGGAGGCGCTGGACTACTACCCGGACCAGGTGGCTCGCAGCCTCAAGGTCGGCCGCACCGATGTCATCGGGATGTTGGTGCCCGACATTACCAACATTTTCTTCCCGTTGGTCATCCGTGGAGTCGAAGATGCCGCCCGGGCGCATGGCTATTCGGTGATCCTGTGCGATTCCGAGGAGGACCCCGAGGAGGAGCGGCGTCATCTGAATACGCTGTTTTCGCGGCGCGTGGACGGTGTTCTGATCGCCTGCTCGGACCCTTCCGCGGCCTACGACAGCCTCATGCGGCGCCGGTTTCCGATCGTCTTCGTGGACCGCATTCCACGGGGGCTGACCCACAACGGGATATCCACCGACAACGTCGACGCGGGCGCGCGCGCCACCAACCATCTCATCGAGCTGGGCCACGAACGCATTGCGCTCATCACCGGCCAACTGGGCCTATCGTCCCATCTCGGCCGGCTGGAGGGTTTCCGAAACGCCATGCAGGCGCGCGGCCTTCCGATTCGCGAGGAGTATTTGCGCCTGGGCGACATGCAAATCGAGAGCGGACGCCGCCTGGGATTGGAGCTGCTCGGACTGAATCCTCGTCCCACGGCCATCATCTCCAGCAACAACCGAATGCTTCTCGGCCTGATGCGCTCTCTGGCGGAAACCTGCATTCCCTGCCCCGCCGGCATGAGCGTGGTGGGCTTCGACGATTTCGCCTGGACCGAACACTTCAGCCCGGCGCTGACGGTGATCGCCCAGCCCGCTTACGAGACTGGCAAAGCCGCCTTCGGGATGCTCCTCGCGAGAATGCAGGCGGGAGATAACGAGCAGAAAGACCAGCCGGAACTCAGGCTGTTACCGGCGGAGCTTCGCGTGCGCGGCTCCACCGCTCCACCGGAGGGTCCGGCGCGCGATCAGCTCACCCGGTCCACCGCGATATCCATCAGCTCGCAGTAGATTTCCACGGCTTCGGTGTGGGCGCCCGGCACGACGTGGGCGTGGTTTGTGTTGAAGCGCGAAATGAACTCCTCCGGCTGGATGTTCATCTTCACGAAGCCGTGCGGCCACGACGCGCAGGTCTCGGCCAGTTTGGCCCGTGGCTGAGCGATAAACTCGCCGCGCGCCAGGAACATCCGGTAGCGGTTATCCACCCGGCTCAGACGCGCCAGCGTGATTTCGCCTTCCTTGCACACATACGGAAAGTGCGCCCCGCCGCCGGCATACTTGGAAATCGCGGGATCGAGGAACACCCCGGCGAGGTTCTCAGCCGGATCGTCGCTCCGCGCCGCGTACCAGGAGGGCTGCGCGCCGCAATTGCAGCACACGTACGCCCCGCACTCCCGGTCATAGTGGCGGATGTCGAACAACAGCGACGGGTACCCGGCGATCAGCTTCAGAATCTGCATGGTCAATGCGCCGTCGCTATCGGCCTCGCAAGCCGCCACGAATGGCGCCTTGGGACCGTTCCAATCGTATGGGTCGTTGAGGCACATCGCCGACGCGCAGGCGGTGACGATATACTCGCTCAGGTCGTAATGGCACTTGATGCCTATGAAGTCGAGGCCATTCTCCTCGATAATGCCGCGCAGGGCGATGTAATGCCGGATCTGTTCCTTGACGTGCTCCGGCGCGGCCTTGCCTTCGGTCGAGACCCGGCCCATGTGGGTGGCCATCCAGGCGTAGGCGCGCTCGACCTCTTCTTCATCGACAGTCCGCGCGCGCCGGACCAATTCGAGCTGGTCGATCTGTTCCGTATCCACGCCGAAGCGCCGCATCCAGTCCGCCGGGTCGGCCACGCCGGTATTCATGCCGATGCTGCGGCCTCCGATGACGCCGTACACGCTGCCCTTGAGCCGGGCAATGGCGCCCGAGGCCCGGCAGAAGGCCGAGAGCCGCGCCTGAAGAGCCGGTTCTTCGAGCGGATTGCCCCATAGCTTTCGGCTCTTCAGGCCGGCCTGCGCCATGGCCCCGTGGGCCGCCAGGATGCCGCCCAGTCCCGGCACCGTGCCGTCCCGCGGCGAGCTGAGCAGGACCGGCATTTCCAGTATGCGCGCCGCCAACAAGCTGAAATTCGGAAACGCGAAGACGGGAATGTTGAAAACCACCGCCTCGGCGTCGCGCGACCGCGTCTCTTTCGCCGCCAGCCGGGTGCCCGCCACCGAGTGAACGATCTCAGCCGGTTCCAGCAGACGCAGGAGGGGATCCCGCCGAATGGCCTCCGCCAAAACCCGGGCGTGCCGGTTCACGGTCTCCACCAGCGAGTCGTGAACGCGAGGCCGCCCATCCGAGAAGCTGAGAATGCCCACGCGGTACGGTTCGGCCGCAAACGGAGGCGCCGATCTTGTCAACAGGGGCGGCGTGGCCATACGCACTACCGTAACGTGTCCGAAAGGCCAGCGCAATCCCATGCGGGAAGCTTATAATGCTCTCTTAAGGAGATCCATGCGAATTAACGCCGCCATCTTACTCTGCTTTGCGATCGCCGCCAGTGCCGCCGTCCAGACGGAAAAGCTTCGGAATGAAAAGGTCGCCGCCTTCGACTGCACGCTGGGACCGGGCGAAACGCTGAACGTCAAGCTAGCGAGTGCGACGGTCTATTTCGAGGGGGGCTCGCTCGAAATCACTCCACAGGGGGGCAAACCGCAGAAGGTCGCGGTCAAGCCGGGAGACACGGTGTTCCGGCCGGCACAAGCCGGGGTTGTCAAGAACACAGGCACCTCCGCAATCCACTTTGCGAGAGTGGATTTCTTGGGATCGGGCGGATCGGAGACCTGGGGAACCACGGGCCTCTCGCCCCATTACAAGCTACTGTTCGAGAACCCATACTCGCGGGTCTACGACATCCGCATTCCCGCCGGAACCAACGAACCGCAGCATACTCACAGGAACCGGGTGGTGGTCTGCCTGTCGGGAGCCAAGTTGAGCCATCTGATGCCCGACGGCCGCGAGGAGCCCTCCACCTTGCAGACCGGCGAGATCGCCTGGCGTCTGGGCGCCACGCATATCGGTCAGAACCTCGGCACTACGGACCTGTGGGTGATTGCCATCGAGCCGAAATGATTCCAGCCTGGCGGGCTGCCATGCTCTGAAGTCCGGGAGTTGGCACTCCCCTCGCTTGACCAGGATCTTGGCCCTGCCAGCCGGGCGGGCATCGGTGTGGTTGGTTGATTCGATTCAGAACCGAAATCCGAGGCCGAGGTTGAAAACGAACCAGCGATCATGAGCATATCCGTGGTTTGTGTTGACGAAGAACAAGCGCGGCGACGTTCCCAACCAGAAATGCCGGCGCCCATCCAGAGCGACGGCCGTACCCAGAGACGCATAGCCGCCCCAACCGTCGCGGGATACGAAGCCAACGGAGTCGGCCGGGTTCCCAACCAAGTACTTCTCGTACGTGCCGCCAGCGGCAACGGAAACCTCCACCCGATCGCGGGGCGACGGCAAGACTCTCCTCAAGCCGAACAGCACCCAGATGAACCGATCGTCTGGCTTGAAGTCGTAATAGGCTCCCCTTTCTTCCGTTCCAAGCGATAGCGTCGCATCAACACCAGCTTCCACATCCACATGCGGAAACAGACGATACGCATACGTCACAGCGACATTCGGGGCGGAATCCCCGCGGCAGCAACTTGTGTTAGCATTCTGCGCCAAGCCTCCGCTGAACGTAATGGTGTTTCGCATTTCCGATTGAGCGTTCGCGCACGCGGCCAACCCAAACACAAAGAGCGCTCTCATTCCGAGTGATCTTCTTGACATAGCGTAACCGTCCACTACTTCAAAGACCCGGCACACGGCATTTTCATTACAGCAGTGGAAAAAATGGCGCGATTGTTCTGCGCGTTGGGTAATACGTCGCAAGTCGGGCGCCCAACTGAGACACGTGATGCCCGACGGCCGCGAGGATCCCCCTGCCTTGCGGACCGGTGAGATCGCCTGGCGTCTCGGCACCACGCATATCGATCGGAACCTCGGCGGTCTTACGGCTTCCGGACGTAGGGTTCGATCTCGAGTTCCAGGGCTGTCAGCGAGATGCTTACGTCCTTGATGAAGAAATAGAGCGATCCTAGCAGAGACAGCAGGCAGAGGCCGAAGCACGGCACCGAGACGTAGTCGGCCCCCACTCCCACAACCTGCCCGGCGAACAGCGCAAGAACCGTAATGGCGACAAAGAAAATGCTGATGGTACCCAGGATAATGGCGAGCCTGAGGAAACGGGCGCGCCGGTAGATGATTCGTATCTGCTCCACCAGCAGGCGGCGCCGCGCGTCATCCTCGATGGCGTCGAGGTCTTTGATGAAGTCCCGCGCGCGGTCGATCACCCGGCTGTAGCGGTTGGTCATGCTGAGGAGCAGCAAACCCACGCCGGAAATTACGATGACCGGGGCGATGGACGCCGTCAGGATGCGGATCAGTTGGACCACACTTGTTCCCATCTCACAGCCAGCCTAGCAGGTTGCTATACTCTGAAGTTCTATGCGACAAATCGTATTGGAAGCGCCACGAGAATTCGTGGGACACGTGGTGGCGCCCGTGACCGGGCGGCCCGGCGAGGCGTTGGTGAGGATTCACCGCGTCGTCATATGCGGCAGCGATTGGCACGCCTTTGAGGGGCACCAGGCGAACTACACCTTTCCGCGCATCATCGGTCACGAGCTGAGCTGCGAGGTGCTGGAGATTCCGGAGAACAATCGCGGCATCAAGCCGGGGGACCGCTGCGCCATCGAGCCGCACCTGACCTGCGGCGTTTGCCGGCCTTGCCGCCTGAATCGCCCCAACTGCTGCGAGGACATGAAAGTGCTGGGAGTGCACGTGGACGGCGGGATGCGAGGCCTCATGAACGTGCCGGTGGAGCGCCTGTACAAGTCGGAAAAGCTCTCCTACGATCAACTGTCGTTGGTGGAATTCCTGACCATTGGCGCCCATGCGGTGGCGCGCAGCAGGCTGGTGGCCGGCGAAGACGTTCTCATAGTGGGCGCGGGACCCATCGGCCTGTCGGTGCTCCAGTTCGCGCTGACGGCGGGCGCTTCGGCGCGCATTATCGAGAAGGTGGAGTTCCGCCGCCGATTCGCCGGACGCTTCGGCGTGGACGTGCTATCGGATTACGACGGCCGCCCGGCTTCGGTGGTTTTCGACTGCACTGGCGACGAAGAGGCCATCACGGCCAGCTTCGACCGCGTGGGTCCGGCCGGCAGGCTGGTGCTGGTCGGCCAATTCCTGGGCTTCATCCCCTTCGACCATACACCCTTCATCCGGAAGGAACTCGACATCATGGCGAGCCGCAACAGCCACCACCAGTTCCCGCGCGTGATCGGGATGATCGAGCGCGGCGAAATCGACGTGGACCCGTGGATCACTTCCCGCGCGCCGCTGGCCGACGTGCCCAAGCTCTTCCCCGAGCTGGCGGCCCACAAGAACTACATCAAGGCTGCGTTCGAAGTTCTGGATTCGGACCTCTGAGCAGGAGCAACCGCCTCACCGACTGGCACGAATCCATGGCGAGGGCCTCGCGCGCCACGCCTTCGGCTTCCGGCACACTCGATAACGAGATGGCCCGCTTCAACTCGGGGATCAAGGGCGCGCTCACGCTGAATTCTTCCAGGCCCAGGCCCAGCAGGAGCGGAGTCGCCACCGGATCGGCGGCCAGTTCGCCGCACAGGGCCACGTCGATTCCCGCAGCGCGGCCGGCCTCGACGGTCTGCCGGATCATGCGCAAGACGGCTGGCTGAAAGGGATCGGCCATCGGCGCCACACGGGAATTGGTGCGGTCGGCGGCCATGACGTACTGGATGAGATCGTTGCTGCCGATGCTGAAGAAGCTGGCCTCGCGCGCCAACTGGTCGGCGATGGCCACGGCCGCGGGCACTTCGATCATGACGCCCAACCGGATGTTCTTGCGGAACGGCAGACCTTCCCGTTCCAACTCGACCTCGACTTCGGCAAGCAGGGCTTTGGTCTCGCGCAACTCATCCACCGACGAGATCATCGGCAGCAGCAGCTCCACCGGCAGCGCGGCGCCGGCCCGCAGGATGGCGCGGAGCTGCGTTCGGAACAGGTCGCGCCGGCTCAACATCACGCGGATGCCCCGGCAGCCGAGGAACGGGTTGGATTCCTCGCCGATCTCCACGTAGGGCAGACTCTTGTCGCCGCCGATATCGAGCGCGCGGACGGTCAGCGGACGCCCCTCCAGCGACTCGGCGATGGCGCGATAGGCGGCCAGTTGCTCCTCTTCGCCGGGCGCCGCCGCGCGGCCCAGGAACAGGAATTCCGTGCGCAGCACTCCCACGCCCTCGGCGCCGCAGGCTACGGCTTCCGCGGCGTCGGGGATACCGCTGATGTTGGCGAAGACGCGTATGCGGCGGCCGTCGCGCGTGGCCGCGGGTCTGTGCCGCTCCAGTTCGGCGGCATGGCGCGCGGCCAGCCAGTCCCGGCGGCGGGCTTCGAGCGTCGCAATCTGGTCCGCATCGGGCGAAATCCAGACCGTTCCCCGCTCTCCATCCACGGCCAGAATGGTTCCATCGGCCAGTGCCGAGACGCCCGGACCCAGTCCCGCGACGACGGGAATGCCCATGGCCCGCGCCAGAATCACGCTGTGCGCGCTGGCGCTGCCCGCCTCCAGACACAAGCCCAGGACCATCGCGGAGTCGAGGTCCCTGACCTCGGAGGGTGTCAGGTCGTGCGCCGACAGAATCGCCGGCTCGCGCAGAACGCGTGCCGCGCTGGCCTGGCCGGTGAGCCTTCGCATGACGCGTGCGGCCACATCCGCCACGTCCGCCGCGCGGGCGCGCAGGTAGGGGTCGTCGAGGGCGGCCAGACGGTCCGCGAATCCGGTGGTTTCCGCCCGCCACGAGGACTCCGCGCCCACGCGGTCCTCGAGCAACGCGCGAGAGACCGCGGCGAGCAGCTCCGGGTCTTCGAGGAAGAGCGACTGCGCATCGAAAATGCCGGCCTCATCCGCGCCAATGTGAGCTTTGGACCATTCGTACAGCGCCCTGGTCTCTTCGCGCGCGCCGTGGATGGCGGCCGTGAGGCGGTGTTGTTCCGCCTCGGGATTCCCGATGGGCCGCGGGGCGATTTCAACGGCGGCGGGGCGCAGCTTGACCAGCGGGCCGATGGCGATGCCCGCGGACGCCGCGATGCCGCCGGCCTGGGCCATCGTTTGCGCGGGCGCCAAATCCCCACACCCGGATTGGAGGAAATCGACCAGCGCTGCCACCGCCTCGCGGGCGTCGGCGCCGCTGGCGCGGATTCGCAACTGGTGGCCTTGGCGCGCCCCCAGGCTCAGGACGGCATTGATGCTACTGGCCGCGACGTTGTCGAGCGTTACCTGCGCTCGATAACGACGGGCCAGGCGGACAAGCTGCGCGGCGGGGCGCGCGTGCAGGCCGAGACGGTTGGTGAGGGTGACCAGCGCCTCTTCGTCCGGGCAACCGCTCTCTGACGTTCGCGGCTCGGTGTGCAGCGGTGTGCCGCGCTCAGAGCCGCGAACGTCAGAGAGCGGTGGGCACTGCGCCACTTTGCCCGCCAGCGCGTTCTGCGCCTCCAGAACGATTTCCGCGAGGCCCGCGCCTGCGGCGGCCAGGGTGGCTGCCGCTACGGCTCCCTCAACCAGCGGAGCGGCGCACAGCTCGACATGCGAACTTCGCTCTTCACCTAACATCTCGAGCGCGGTTTCGGCGCTCAGCAGGGCGCTGCCGAGATCCATGAGAACCAGAACTCCGTCGTCGCTGTAGACCGACTCAATGGCCTGAAGCACCTGGAACGCATCGGTGCCGATGGGGTTTTCGGGATCGGCAGTGCCCCCGGCAGACGCAATGCCCACCCTTCCCTGCCCCACCTGCCGCGCCAGATCGCACACACCCTCAGCCAGCTTGGCGCTGTGGGAAACGATCACCAAGCCGATCATGAGCGCCAGGTGTCCGCGGCCGCTTTGAGCAGCAGGCAGGACGAAGTTGCTCCGGGATCCTGGTGGCCGATGCTGCGGGCGCCCAGGTAGCTGGCGCGGCCCTTGCGTGCCTGCATGGGAACCGTGGCCAGCATCCCGGCTTGGGCCGCCGCGGCGCCGGCGTCGAGGATGGCAGTCAAGGTGCCCCCTTCTTCGAGGCCTTTACGCATCGCGTCCAAAGCCGGAAGCAGGGCATCCAGCATGGTCTTGTCGCCGGCTGCCGCTTTGCCGCGCTGCCCGACGCCCTCGATGCCCGCTTGAAACAGCGCCACCGCATCGGCAGCTTGGATTTCGGTTCTCCCGGCGCAAGCCGCGGCGGCGCGCAGAAAAAAGGTGCCGTAGAGCGGCCCGGCGGCGCCGCCCACATGGCGAATGAGGACCGTGGCCACACTCTGGAACACGGAACGGATATCGGACGGAGGACGCGCCGCCAACTCGGCTTTCACCGCCGTGAAGCCGCGGTCCATGTTGATCCCGTGGTCGGCATCGCCGATGGCCGAATCCAATTCCGTGAGCCATTGCCGATTCGCGGCGTAGACCTGTTGCAGGACCTCCAGCCACTTCAGCACTTCCGGCGTGCCCACGGGCATTGGCTCAGATCCCCCAACGCAGTCCCGGTGTGAGCACCGGATCGTCCCAGAGCGCCCGCATCTCGTCGTCGGCTTTGAGCAGCGTGATGGAACAACCGGCCATGTCGAGGCTGGTAATGTAGTTCCCCACCAGGCGGCGCGCCACGCGAATCCCCATCCCTTTCAGGATCCGCTCCAACTCCTCATACACGATATACAGTTCCATCAGCGGAGTACCGCCCAAGCCGTTGACCATGGCGATGACCTCGTCGCCGGCGCGGAACGGCAGGTCGGCCAGGACGCTCCCCGCCAGGCGCGCGGTCAGCTCCGCGGCGGGCAGCAGGGGCATACGCTCGCGCCCCGGCTCACCGTGGATGCCGATGCCCATCTCCATCTCGCCCGCGCCCAACTCGAAAGTGGGTTTGCCGGCCGCGGGAACGGTGCAGGAAGTCAGGGCCATCCCCATGGAACGCCCGTTCCCATTCACTTTGCGGCAGAGCGCTTCCAGGTGCGCCAGATCGTAGCCGCGCTCGGCCGCCGCGCCGCAGAGCTTTTCCGCGAAGACCGTCAACCCGACGCCGCGGCGGCCGGCGGTGTAGAGGCTGTCTTCCACGGCCACGTCGTCGTCGATCACCACCGCCCGCACCTCCATGCCTTCGGCCTGGCAGAGTTCGGCGGCCATCTCGAAATTCATGATGTCGCCGGTATAGTTCTTGACGATGTGGAGAACGCCCGCCCCGGCGTTGACGGCGCGCGTGGCGGCTTCGATTTGATCCGGAGTGGGAGACGTGAATACCTGGCCGGGACACGCGGCGTCGAGCATGCCTTTGCCCACGTACCCCACGTGCATGGGTTCGTGACCGCTGCCTCCGCCCGACACGATGCCGGTCTTGCCGAGAACCGGCGCGTCCAGGCGGACCACGTAAACCGGATCGAGGGAGACTTTCAGAATATCCGCGTGCGCCAGAGCCAGTCCGGCCAGGAACTCAGCCGGCACATCTTCCGGACGGTTGATCAGCTTCTTCATGCGTCAGAACTTCTCCCAGTGCAGCACGCCCGAAAGCGGGCGCTTGTCCGCGTGGGTTTCCTCGGCGGTGGGACCGATGGCGAGCAGGCTGATCACCTTGTAGCCCTCCGGCGCGCCGAGCATGCGGGCCACCTTCTCGGCGTACGGCTTCTTGTCCCCGGCCACCCAGCAACTGCCCAGGCCGTGCGCCCGAGCCGCTACCAGGATGTTCTGGCTGGCGTTGCAGCCGTCCTCCAGGTAGTACTTCGTCTCCTTGCACATCACCACCACGCAAACCGCGGCCTGCGCTATGAAGCGGCCAAACTCCGCTATGCCGGCGATCGAGCGGAGCATCGCCGGCTCCGTGACCGCCACGAATTCCCAGGGCTGAATGTTGATGGCCGTGGCGGCCAGGCGCCCGCAGTCGATGATGTCTTCGATTACTTCTCGCGATACGGGTTCGCCCGTGTAGGCGCGAACGGATCGCCGTGTCTTCAATGCCTCAATGCAGTCCATATCGGTAGATTAGGCTAACACGGTTTTGTACTACTATCTGTCATTTTCTTCGCGTGCCGCGACGAATTTCCGGGGCGCTATGTGGGGCAGGCCGCGAAGGCTGGCTGATGTTGCAGCACCATCACATGTGGCCGTCGAAGGAAGTCTCGTTGTCCCACTCCGTGGTGGGCTCGAACAATCCGCCTTCACGCAGATTGGCCTTGAGAACGTCCATGTTGATCTCAAAGCCCAGACCCGGACCGTTGGGCACCGTGATGTATCCCTTGTCGATGATCGGATCGTTGGGTTTGTCCGTCCTTCTCACCCGGTCGAGGAACGTCTTGTTATCGGCCTGGTGATACTCGCACGCCAGAAACTGGTCGCCGGCGGCGGCGGCATGGGTACAGGCAAACAGCGTGATGGGGCCGTTGTGATTATGGATGCACGATGCGACTCCGTGCTGCGCGGCCAGATCGAACAGTTTCTTGGTCTCGAGAATGCCGCCGAAATTGGCGAGATCCGGGTGCGCGATGGAGATTGCCTGCTTTTCAAACAGGTCCTTGAAGCCCTCGCACAGGTAGACATCCTCGCCGGTGCAGATGGGCGTGGTGCAGGAATCCTTGAGTCTCCGGAGTTGGTCGGGGTAGAACCACGGCACCACGTCTTCGTACCAGGCCAGGTTGTATTTGTCCAGTCTCCGCGCGAACTTGATGAAGGTTTCGATGGGCATGTGGCCGTAGTGGTCCGTGGCGATTGGAATCTCATAGCCGACGATACTGCGCACGGTCTCACAGTAATCCGCCATCCAATCCAATGCTTTGTCGGTGAAGAACGTGGAGGTGAACAGGTGCTCGCCGTATGGGTTGTAGGCGCCCATGGGGAGGCCCTTCTGATTGTCGCCAACGGCGCCAAAGGACCTCCGCACCGGTCTATTCGCGGTCGGATCGGGGGCGGGGTGGGTATAGAGTCCCGCCGTGCTTCCCCCTTCGCCGCCGGCGTGCAAGTCCATCTTGAGGAAGGTCCAGCCCTGCTCCATCCGCTCTTTCAGATGCTTGCCCATGGCTTCCCCGGTGGGCATGCTGGTGGTGTCGCAGTACACCCGTACACGGTCGCGCATCTTGCCGCCGAGCATCTGCCAGACGGGCACGCCCCAAGCCTTGCCCGCCAGGTCCCAGCAGGCCACCTCGATACCGGAAACGCCGCCGCCATCGCAGCCAAACCCGCCGTGCTTCTTGATCTTGCGGAAGATCTCCGCCACGTTGCACGGGTTCATGCCGACGATGCGGCTCTTCAACATCAGGCCGTGCGCCTTGCTGCAATCGTAGCGGATCTCGCCGTATCCGGAAATACCCTGGTTGGTATCGAGGCGAATGAGCATGGATCGCTCCGAATGCGCAATCCGCATGTCGGTGATCCTCAGGGCCGAGGGACCGGAGTTCGTATTCACCTGCGCGTTGATATTCTCCAAATCGGCGTTGGTGACCAGGCTCCCGGCGGCAACCGCCGCTGTAGCAGATGTCGTCCCGGTGATGAATGTTCGGCGAGATACGTGTGGTTCCTGCTCAGACATCGCAATTCTCCTTTAAGTAGTCATTGGAACATACGATCACATGTGACCGTCGAAGGAGGTCTCGTTGTCCCATTCCGTGGTGGGCTCGAACAATCCGCCTTCATGAATATTCGCTTTGAGAACGTCCATTTGGATCTCAAAACCTAACCCCGGCGCATCGGGCACCGTAAAGTATCCCCGGTCGACGATCGGATCGTTCGGCTTACCCGTCCTCTTCACCCGGTCGAGGAAGTGTGGCTCATCGGCCATGTGGTATTCACACGCCAGGAACTGGTCGCCGGCGGCGGCGGCATGCGCACAGGCAAACAGCGTGATGGGGCCGTTGTTGTTGTGGATGCAGGATGCCATTCCGTACTGCGTGGCCAGATCGATGGCCTTCTTGGTCTCTAGAATACCGCCGACATTGGCCAGATCCGGGTGGATCACGGAGATGGCCTGCTTCTCGAACAGGTCCTTGAAGCCCTCGGCCAGGTAAACGTCCTCGCCCGTGCACAGGGGCGTGGTGCAGGCATCCTTGAGTCTGCGGAGTTGGTCGGGGTAGAACCATGGCACCACGTCCTCGTACCAGGCCAGGTTGTACTTATCCAGTCTCCGCGCGAACTTGATAAAGGTCTCGATAGGGAAATGACCGTAGTGGTCCGTGGCAATCGGAATCTCATAGCCGACAATACTGCGCACCGTCTCACAGTAGTCCGCCAGCCAGTCCAGGGCCTTGTCGGTGAAAAACGTCGAGGTGAACAGGTGCTCGCCGTACGGGTTGTATTCGCCCATCGGGATCCTGGCATTCGGATTCGGCGCCGGTCCATCGGCCATGCCTCTCCGCACCGGCCGAATCGCCGTCGGGTCGGAGGCCGGGCGCGTATACATTCCCGCCGTGCTTCCCTGCGTGCGCCTGACCTCGTCCATCCCGCCGGCGCGCAGGTCCATCTTGAGGAAGGTCCAACCGGCCGCGACCCGCTCCTTCAGATGCTGCCCCATGGTTTCCCCGGTCGGCCTGCTGGTGGTGTCGCAATAGAGGCGGACACGGTCGCGCATCTTGCCGCCCAGCATCTGCCAGACGGGCACGCCCCAGGCCTTGCCCGCCAGGTCCCAGCAGGCCACCTCGATACCGGAGACACCGCCGCCATCGCAGCCAAACCCGCCATGCTTCTTGATCTTGCGGAAGATCTCCGCCACGTTGCACGGGTTCATGCCGACAATGCGGCTCTTCAAGATCAGGCCGTGCGCCTTGCTGCAATCGTAGCGGATCTCTCCATACCCGGAAATGCCCTGATTGGTATCGAGGCGGATGAGCATGGACCGGTCCGAATGCGCAATCCGCATGTCCGTAATCCTCAAAGCCGAGGGACCTGAATTCGTGTTCACCTGGGCGTTGATATTTTCCAAATCGGCGTTGGTGACCAGGCTCCCCGCGGCGACCGCCGCCGAGGCCGATGTCGTGCCCGTAATGAATGTCCGACGAGATACGTGCGATTCCTGCTGAGACATTGCAATTCTCCTATAATCCGAGTGTTCCGCCTTCCGGAAACGCTCCTCTTCCAACCATGCCTCTCGGTGTACTCATCACCCATGAGGCGGTGCCCAGCCCGCGCCATTTGCGGCCGGGTGCGGAGGACGCTTGAATCGTCCCCCGCGCCCGGCGGCGGAGCCTCAGAACGTGAACCGCGCCACGATCTGCCCACTGCGAGGGTTGCCGAAGAGCGATCCGGTATTGATATAGCCGAAGCCAGAAGTCGTTTGGCCAGTGGATGAGACTACCGGCGTAGCCTGAGAGTTGGTCGAGGTGGGGTTATTCACCTCAGTGCGGTTGAATACGTTGAAGAACTCCCCGCGGAGGTTCAGGTTCATGCCTTCGCGGATCTTGAAGTTTCTGCTAAGGCTCAAACTTTCCGCAGGACGGCGCTGGTAGCGGTAGTCGTTGTAATAGGGCGCCCCGAAGCCCCAATTCCCCGCTCCCGGGTCGCTCCAAGCCGCCGGGTTCAATACAAACGTCTTGTTGGGGTCGAAGTTATGACCGTTGAGGTCTTTCAGGAACGGGGACTGTCCCGACACCCGATTGTTGAATGTAATGCAGGAGCCGGTGCGTAGCAAGTCGGAGTTGAGATCATTGTTCGAGCAGGGCGCCAGAATGGGCATTCCACTTTGGTACCGCAGCATACCGCCGGCTGTCCATCCGCCGACCACGCTCTTGAGTACCTTGTTGTGCGTGAACGAGTCGAAGGGGAATTGGTAGGTGAAGGCAGTCACGAAGACAAACGGCAGCGAGTACTGCGAGATCGCCTTCTGGTTCGGCCGGTTGTAGACGTCGTTGATCGGCCCCGATTCCGCCGTGGTCAACTCCTTCTGCCATGTGAAAGCGGATTGCACACTGAGACCTTGCGAAAAGCGCTTGGTGAGCTTGGCTTGAGCCAGTGTGTAGTTCCCTGTCCCGGTCGTGACGGTGGTGTATTGGGCTTGCGTTTCGGAATTTACGGCGACCACATTCGCGTTGGGCACGACCGCTCCAACGGGATCGGAGATAGTGCCCGTGATGGTTCCGCGATCAGCCTGCGCGAAGGCAGAGACCGCCAACCGAGCAGCCCCGACAAGGGCCAGACTCGGTTTCGATCTTGTACTCATAGCCTTTTTCCTTTCTTCCGTTCAGCTCGCGACGGACTGAACCCGCCCGCTACCGCCGCGCGGGCGTCTGCGGGGGCCCTGGTTGCGGCCTCTTCATGTACTCTTCGTAGGCCTGTGCGCCGAGCTTTTCCTTCAAATAATCCTGATATTCCTTGAGCAGTCCCGGATCCCTGGGACGGCTGTAGACGTCGGTCGACTTGTACTTGCCCTCGTCGAACTTCTTCTTGGTCCACTCATCGTGAATATGCGTGACCCGCGCCTCGTCGACGATCCCCTGCACCAGGTGCGGAGGGATGAAAGACACGCCCTCGCTGTCGCCGAAGACCACGTCGCCCAGCATCACCGTGGCGTTGCCAATCCGGACCGGGATATTGATGCCCGCGACGAAGACATTGTGGATGGAGCCTGGCCCGGCGCCCCTATAATATCCAGCCAGATCGTGGAGGGGCGAGATGCCATCCAGGTCGCGGATGGCTCCATCGATTACAAAGCCGGCGCCCGTGGCCTTCATAATGTAGTAGGACAGGTTGTCGCCGATCACGCCGCCCGCAGCCAAGCTCCCGAACAGGTCAACCACAAATACGTCGCCCCGCTGCAAGAGGTCAATGGCCGTCTGGTGGTCGCGCGACCGCTGGTTCCCTGCCGCTTTCCACTCCGCTGCGTCTACCTCCGCAATATCGGGTCGCATGGGCATCAGTTGCAGGGTAACCGCCCGGCCGATCAATTTCCTGTCCGGATGCAGAACCTGGAGGCCGTCCACGTACTGATTCGGAAACCCACTGCGGGCCAAGCCGATTTCTTCGGAGGACATGTCCTTAAACTTCTCCAAAAGGGCGTCGGGGACCTTGGGCCTTCCGTCCGGGAAACGGTCGTACGGGTTCTTGGCGGTGTATTTCATCAACTGCTCGCGGGTCATGGTGAGCACTTGTCCCCAGGCCGGCGCCGAGACCAGCAAACCGGCCAGCAGTATGGTGGCCGGCAGCGAGAGCCATCGGGCACGGAAGCAGAAGCTTGAATTGCGGATGGATGGATTCGTCATAATCGTATTCCTCGATTCGAAACAGGCGCGCCTACACGGATTCGAACCACATCGTGCCCGAGGGCATCTACGTTCAGCGCGATCTTCAGTTGTGGACACCGCCACGGAGAGGTTGTCGCCGGCGCGCATTGCTCACCCTCCAGGACCGAGGCTTTCCGCAAAGGGGGGAAAAATCGGGGACTGACGGATGCGTCCACGCGGCGGTGCGCCAGCATGATGTTTAGCGAGGGTTGGTGCGCGCCTCGGGACCCATTCGTCAGTCCCCTGGTCGCCGCGGCCCCATCGCGCAAGGACACCCTGCGACTCGAAGATTCCATCGGATCCCCTCTTCCCGCAGAATTAATACCTGGACTTCCGGGTTCTGTTCAGCGAAACTCTAAACGCCCTGCTGACATATTTTGTCCCAGTTTGTCGCGGAAATCAAGGACAAAAGCGCCCTGAAAATTGCGGAGCAACCGCTCGTTTGCACCGGCGGCACGGCGCAGCGCCCCGGTCCGAGCCGCGGCCGCGGGGAAGCGCGTCGGGAATTGGTTATGGCTCTTCGGGCTGCTAGTGCTATGACCGCCTGAAAACATTCTAAAAAACAATTCCAATTCAAAATGTTTTGGCGCATACTTGGGGTATGGGACGTTCACCCCTGAGTATTCAAGTCACGCAGAAGGACCAAAAGG
>Ga0182021_10000686_pt1 | contig 37222 bp, 42 predicted proteins | sample 612E3MmetaG_FD_120493 | JGI IMG/M metagenome (GOLD analysis project Ga0182021, IMG submission 120493) | Permafrost microbial communities from Stordalen Mire, Sweden - 612E3M metaG (Illumina Assembly) | ecosystem: Environmental > Terrestrial > Soil > Wetlands > Permafrost | place: Sweden...
CGTATACGACTGCAGTCAATCTCTTGGTTTCAGTGGGATCACTGTCAATGGTAGACGCATCGCGTGTGGGTGTCTGGGGCCACAGTAACGGCGGTCATATCGCTCTTACCGTTTCAGAAATAGTAGCTAAACCGTATCCCCTAGTGCTATGGGCACCGGTTTCAAAACCATTTCCGTATTCCATTTTATATTACACGGATGACGCCGATGATCACGGAAAATTATTACGCAAAGAGTTGGCAGCGTTTGAAAAACTCTATGACGTTGAATTATTTTCGCTAACCAATTACCTCGACAGGGTCCAAGGACCTATTCAACTTCATCAGGGGACAGCTGACAATGCAGTTCCTTTGGCTTGGAGTGACGCGCTTGCAAGCCAACTGAAAGGGAAGGGGAAGGATGTTACGTATTATACCTATTCCGGCGCTGATCATGATATGACAGGATCCTGGAATACGGTTGTCGCCCGCGATGTTGCATTTTACACTAAGTATTTAAAATAAACTCCGGGATTCTTCCTGATTTCTTACGTTTTTCTCGATGTTGATGTGCATTCTCTTTGAGAGATTGCTTCTCCTTGCCTGCGCAGGCAGGCGTATGAACGGTCTCGCAATGACATCCAAAATGTCAAAAAAAACCGCGGCTAATCCCGCGGTTTTTTATAGTTTCAAATAGATTTATGATTTAGGCAGCGAGAATGACGCGCTGCATGTTGCTTTTGCTCCCTGGTCATCCGTCAATACGACGTCAACTTTGGTAGGAACTGTCGGTTTAAGCTCAACACCCGGTGTCGTACACTTAAATTCACTTCCGCCCCGTGCCGGATTTGCCGTCAACGGTGACGTGATTGTCTGAGTAGCTACGACTTTATTTTCCTGTATCATTGTCATCGCACAGTCAACTTTTGTCGCACCGGTCACATCGCCTCCCTGTGCAGAGAGGTAGTATTTCGGAAATCCGAGAACCGGATTGTAATATTGCGTATCACATGCAAGCCGTGTAATCGGACCCGGTGTCGGCGTCGGTGCCGGTGTCATAGCAACAGGGGCTGATGTTGAAGTGTCAGTTTTCGGTCTCAGCATATAGCCTGCCCCGATGACTGCGACAAGAACGATAGCACCCAATACATAATACATAGAACTACTGCTGCTGGTTGAGTTTTCCATTGTTTCTTCTTCCATATAACCATAATATAAACACTATTTTATAGAAATGCAATAGGGTAAAATGAGGGGGTCGTGGGCAGAAAATATTTTATGATTTATTGATGATTTTTCGAAGTTTTTGTAATGTAAATTACATTGATGTATAGGCTAATAATGAGGACTCTCGACATAAGTGTATATGAAAAATAAAAGTCGAAAGTTCAGAGAATTTAATGATAACGGATGAAGAGTTGTGGAATAGTATTTGATCCGGTATCTGCTGCTTCAAAATGTGCAAAGTCTCCACTTCCTCCGCCGCCGACAGTTTCCGTTGAGAAGCGCAATCGGTATTGTGAGTTACTTCTATGGTTTGTTATATCATCTCTAACCCTATCCGATACATCGGCTTCCCGCCATTCTCCCGTTGCGGCCGAAGAACTGAGTGTTGCGAAGTTGGATAAAATAATCTCTGAGCTATTGTCATAGTCTGAATTATCAAGTGTTGCATAATTCAGATGGTCTAATACCAGATTGCCTAAAGCACTGTATGGATTACCATCAACACTCTTTTGGTATAGCCGGATCGTTGCCTGATCAATGGTGACGCCTGTGGGAATTGAATTTAACGGGAAACTGACAAAACCCCTCATAGTCAGCGCATTATTTCTTCCCGCCTGAATATCTCCCGTCGTGCTGCCGCTTCCGTCGCTTGACTCATAGCCATCCAGTGATGCCTGCGATGTAATCGTCTGCGTTTGAGTACTTGGTGTCGGTGTTGGAGTAGGTGTTCCTGTAGATGTCGGCATCGGGTTCACTGTTGGCGTCGGTGAAACGGCGATCGTTGGAGTTGGTGTATCGGTGTCCGTCGGTACGACTGCATCTGTTGGTGTATCCGTTGGGATGTCTGTCGGTGTTGGCGATGATGATAATGCGACCGGAGCCTGTGATGGGGTACCGTTTTTTGACTGCGCTCTCATGCCGAATACGAATAGTCCGCCGGTTATACTTAGAACAACAATGACACATAACACAATTGCCAATATCTTCTGTGGTGTAAACGGTGGCATAAAAAGCGCAATGATTTTATCGAAAAAGGAGGGTTTAATTTGGGAAGGTATGACAGGATCTAATGGTTTTACCGGTGTGGAATCAATCGGAGGAGCGATGTTTGTCGGGTCAGATGGGACAGTTGGATCCATGAAACTTACTATAGTATAGATTCGTATCCTTCGTCAATTTATGAGCCTGCCCTGAACGATCCGCCAATTGGCGGAGAGTCGAAAAGTGCTCCGGACCAGGATTCCCTTCGACTTTCCTTCGATAGTACTCAGGGTAAACGCTCAGGATTTCGTCGATTACGACTCAACTTCTCATTCTGGTCTTACTATCGACTCGTACGCTTGCCCTGAGCGAGCCCGCGCGAGTCGAAGGGTGCTGGGACCAGGATTCGAACCTAGGTAGCCCGTTAAGGCGACAGTTTTACAGACTGTTGCGTTTGACCACTCCGCCATCCCAGCTTGTTATTTTAGTGTGTTCAATAATTTGCTTTGTAATGCCTCACGTCCAAAACCGCTTTTATAAAATAATTCTTCTCGTCCCGCGTCCGTTTTATTGACAAATGCCTCATAAAAGACTAACTGCACGGGTAATCTATTTTTTGTTGCAGTTACTTGGCCTTGCTCATGTTTATTAAATCTATCTCTGAGATTACGTGTTTTGCCAATATATAGTTTACCGTCTTTAATACTTCTGAGTATATAGACATAGTACATACATTGGCCACTCCCGCCTCATCGGCGGGTCACCGATGAGGCGACCGCCATCCCAGCTATGGTGCCTATTATATCTGTTTTTTACTTCTTTGAATACGATGTCCTTGACGAGGTGTGCGGATCTTTATACAGTGACTATATATGAAAGCATTTTTAGTAGGTATTCTTTTTCTCGTCATTGTTGCAGTTGGCGGGTATTTCGCTATTCGGTATTTCGGCAGTAAAGAAGCCGCAAGTACGGTCTATCAGACTGCAAAAATTACGCGGACCGGGATATTAAGCAAATCAACAGTAGCCGGAGCCGATTTCACCCATATTATCGTCGGTGACGGAAATTCGTGGGGAGTCGCTTCTTATTCCGTCAATTTAGACCTATATCTGGGTAAAAAAGTTGCAGCTACCGGCCAGAATTCCGGAACGACACTCTACGTTGATTCGATTCAGGTAGTTCAATAATATTCACTTTCATATGTTGACCCGGGCACGATTGCGTGAAAAAGTGAAACCATTTGCGAGGCGGATCCACGGGGTTGCCCACACACACCGGTTGGCTATTCTCTATTTATTGGCTCATGAGCCGATGGAAGTCAATGAAATAACGGATCATTTGGGACTCGCGGAAAATCTTGTTTCCCATCACTTGAAGCAGCTATATCTGGGCGGGTGGGTGTTGAAGCTTCAGCGCGGCAGACTTATCACCTATCGTTTAAACGAAAAGGCGTTTTTTGAATTTAACCGGTTATTTGAAGATACGCCGTTTGAAAAAGAGGTGCTTTCGAAATACTTCAAGTGAGCCTCATTGATGAACATGAGCCTCTCAACAGAATCGAACTGTTATCAGCGGTTTACAAAACCGTCGCTCTGCCATTGAGCTAGAGAGGCGAGTGTTTTATAGATTGTATCAAATTTACTCGATGAGTGGAACATAAATTGCCGGGCCCTGTAGACACGACACCGTGACCTGCCTCGCTGGCGGGCGGGCGCGAATCCGTCAGCTGACGGATCGGGAACGGCGAGTGTTCTACTCGGGTATCAAACGGAGAGTGAAAAGGGAACGAGAAGAGGGGAAAATGTCCAATCAAATAAATAATTCCGCTTGTGTGGGCTTGAAGTATTTTTCCCGATTCGTAAATCGGATGGACTGGCTTAGTACCCTCGGGTAATAAGACACGTAGTCCTGTCTCCTGATAGAAATTATCAGGATACCTCAATTGTTTTGAACTTGTAGAGAAAAATAAGCTTCAAGTTCTCCACACGAGCATAGTTATCGTAGTACACTGAATCTTTGGTTGTCAATATGGCATTTTGGAGCTATCTCTTGAAGAGAATAAATTCAAGAAGCGTAATGACGGCGACGGTCTGACCGATAAATACGATCCACGTGAGTTTCTCATCGAACCGAAGCGGTTCCCAGACATGCCAAAATGTAGACCGCCACAGGACGACATTATTGTAGAGGGCTCCACTTAAAAACGCTATCGGTGATAATCGTGTTTTTTTCATAAATTGTGCCGGAAAACTAATTGCATCGTAAGTCAGTTCCATACTTTTGTCTGTGAGATATCTTACTTATTGTATAGTGCCATATCACAAACAACCTATACATCACCATGATGCACATATGGGATTTTAGGATGTTTTGAGGCTATTTCGCGGGATGTTCTTTAATGTGGTGCTCGATGAGTTTCCTTAGATACACTGATTTCGGCATCTTCTCGGCGACCGATATACGGTCAAGGTACGCGGCAATCTGCGGAGTGATAAAAAAGGTAAAACGGGTGTCTGCCGCCCCGTGGACAAAATTGATAAATTCATTAATGGTTTCTTCTACTGTATCCAGTGTATATTTTTCACATACGACTTTTTCATCTGCGTGAGAGGCGAAGAGGCTGGGCGGGTCGCCGACACTATAGAGGATAAGGACGGGCTTCCGGTATTGGAGCGCAAGCGAAATCTCATACCCGACACTGATACTCGGGAAGGAGCTCTCGACGACCATAAAATCACAGTGCTGGATCCAGTTTTCGAGCTTCTTATGGAACTTGAGCCTTTCCTCACGGGTTTTCATATGAATCTCGGGTTCCGTGACGTTCAGGATGTGTTCTGATTGGACGGTGTAGCCGCGGGCCATTAAAAGGTTAATAATTTTCTTGTAGTTTGATAAATAGTCTTTCTTGCCGACGATGGAGGCCGTGAAGTAAACATTCATACAATATGGTTATTATACTGTAAGGATCAAGAAAGTACCAAATATGAAGCGCTAAATGATATAATTACCCCATGAGCGAAACGATTGCGCCCTATGAAAAAGCTAAAGAAGCAGCAGCGCTTGCCGGCAATGTGATTACGAAGCTGTTAACCCTTTGGCTATTCGCAATACCATTTCTCGGTGAAGGTGAATTACAGATGCAGGAACAAGACTTGGCGGCAGCACTCGCGGGTGATGAAGGTGGTCCACCTACGCATCATTAGAACAGCGAAGTCCCTGGCAGCAAAATCCCAAGAATTCCATTAATCACCGGTGAGATCACGCGGGTTAGCGGTGCGACATTCCCGAGAATCGGAAACGCAAGAAACAGGAGGAAAATAAGCCCGTACGGTTGAAGCTCGTGCCATTGTCTTGCATATTCATCGGGTAATATCCCCTCAACAATCTTAAATCCGTCCAGCGGATGGATCGGGACCAGGTTAAACACTCCGAGCATGACACTGAGGACAATGATGGATTGGAGAAGCGCAATGAGTACGTCAACGGCTGTGGAATTTATATTCATTAAAAAATGTACGATAATCGCACAAACTGATGCCAGGAGGAAGTTTGAGATGGGGCCGGCAATAGAAATAAGCGCGCTGTCACGCTTCGGATTTCGTAGATTATACGGATCAAAGATGACCGGCTTTCCCCAGCCGAACCGGGCGATGAGAAGCAGTATCGTACCGATCGGATCCAGGTGGGCGAGTGGATTGAGTGTGAGCCGGCCCTGGAGCCTGGGCGTGGGGTCTCCGAGGTAGTCAGCCATAAACGCATGGGAAAATTCGTGTATCGATATAGCAACAACGAGCGCGATGATCCAGAAGACAAATGCGATGGGGTTATTGATCAATTGGCCGATCATGTGGTATAGTATACGGCAATAGAGGAGCTTAGTAAATTAGAGTTTAGTGCATTAGAGACTTGGGCTCAGTTAATTAATTCACGCTAAATTCTAAACACTAATGCTCTCATTTCTTTTAATATGGCGTACCAATGTGACCTTTGCAGTAAAAAAACTCACGCAGGAAGACAGCACACCCATCACACAGGTGTTGCTGGTGGACAGTGGAAAAAACGTGCACAAAAGACCGTGCGGTCGTTTGCCCCGAACCTTCACTGGATTACGATGCCGATTCATGGGGTTTCAACCAGAGTCCGTTCGTGTGCAAAATGCATTAAACGGGTGAAGTTTGATATCAGGAAAGCCGCGATTGTGACAAATTTACCAATTAACAAAGTAACTAATTAACAAATTGACGGAAACAACAAATTAACAAATTAACAAATTAACAAAACGCACGAAGCTTTTTTGATAATCCTCCAAGTTGCCTAGTAATGCTCTCTATTAGCGTTTGCCCTTCTAGAAATGTTTTTTGGGTAATTAATTTCTGGTTAATCGCGATATCAAGACATGCGAATGACTCATTTGCGGACCCTAATGCGTTTTCAATAAAACGCTTAAAATCTCGGTCAGAATATTTAGCTGATCCCTCTGAAATATTCAAACAAATGGAGAGTGCAGCACGTCGCAATTGATCACCTAATTCCCAATATGTTCGAGGTAATGCTGTGGTTATTTTAATGCAGTATTGATGAAAGAGTTTTGATTCCTTATAAACGGGAAAATCAAGAAAACGAAATGTTTTCACATTTTTGTTAATTGGTTAATTTGTCAATTGGTTATACGTTATTCATTTCGCTTCACACACGAAGGTTGGACAGCCGTTCGTCACGTCCCGCATATATTTCCAGCCGCCCGGACAATCTTCGGCTCTGGGGAGGGCAACCGTCGGACAAATTAAGCCAGCTTTACTCCTAATATCGTTGCTGACGCCCTTCATGGCTGATAGAAGTACGACAAGGAGGATGAATGCGAGCGTTAAGAAGAGAACAAAGTTCCATGAACCGAAATCTTCTGTTTTAAAATTTGACCGTGATGTTCTTCGTTTTGCCATATATTTACTCCTTATATTGAGCGTACGGTGAAGTTGGTTTTCTGTCAAGAGGTTGTCTTAAATCCCGAGGCGAAGGTTTCCAAATGCGGCTGCCATGCGAAAAACATATTCATGCACTGCGGATAGAGCTCTCCCAATATGATTTGCTTCGTCCACCCGACCGTTTTTAAGGACGTATAAACCTCTCGATTGACGATCCAATGCATGAGTATAAATACGTGATTGCCGTTTATTTCTCTCATAATTTCTAAGTCAGTCGGCAGTTGAATATCTCCAATGGTTGGAGTAACCGGTAAGCTCTGCGGATCATTCTGAAGATTCCTCATTAATTCAGTAAACTGTTTTTGATTGGCTTCGATAGCTCGGACGACATATTGGGGAAGTTTTATAGATATTTTCATCTGTTCCTCATGGTATTCATTCGTATAGTCCGTGAGTGCTATTTCATATCCATCTAAGACAGTGCCCGTTGCACCCACGATTTTACCGGCAATAAGTTCGATATACGGATCAAGACCCATCTCTGGTTCGATCCACTCATGTTTTGGTTCGACAAAATATTGGCGGGGTGTAGATGCCCATAATCCGATAATGCCATCTGGTTTCTGTTTTGTATTCATTTCCCGTTGTTTTTCAAGTTCCGGAAGTCTATGATTGAAAAAATTTTCAAGGAATCTACGGACTTCGGGGTATAATTTCGGAAGAACGGAAAGCATTGAGGCAAGAGAATCTTCGGATGTGAATTCAGATCCCTGCCCGAATAGATGCGGGCTCAATGAGATGCCTGACGGCAAGGATTTATCGGTAAAAACATCCAATAAGAAAAAATATGGGCGTATTGCGTCTATCTCATCGTCCGTGAGGCCCGCGCGCTTATATGCCTTATGAAGCGATGATGTTGTAAATTTCCCCCAGTCATCCCGAAGTCCTCCTGCTAAACGATTTGTTCTATTCAAAAGTCTATTATCAGCATCGGTCGCGGCTGACCATATAACGAGATTCACACTGATGTCACTATTGACGCTGTTAGCGTCTTCATACCGTATCCTGACGGGTGTTTCTGACATGCTTCCATTGTTGTTTACCGTGAGATCCGCATATACATATGTTGTATCTTCATTTTGATCTTCGTGGATATTATGAGCATTGGGATAATTTTGAAGCACGTGTTTAGGCCAATCAGGATGCATTTGTGCTAAGTGTGCTTCAATCTCCGGGAGGCGGTTTTCGATAAACCACTGAGTAAAATGGCGAAAATAGGGGAATAGTGTCTGGATGATAGCGGTTTTAGCGTTAAGTACTTCCCGTGGATCTTTTCCGCTTGCTTCTTCCCAGAATAAGGAGATGCCCGGATGGTCTCCTCCCTCATCTTCATCTCCCGTTTCAATCTGAACATAAGGGATTTCCGCTTCTTCATCGGCGTCCGGGTCACCGATTCCGGAATTTAGGATAATACCGTCTTTTGACAGTACCTCAGTTTCATATCTATGCCACTCCGATTCCAATACATCAATGAGGTTGTCCATTTTTTCTGCAACTACGCTATCAAGCTCGAGAATCCGGGCCTCAATATCCATAAACCAACCGTCTTCATCTTCATTTGGAACTACTTCAATAGGGGTTGAGATTGCAACCGTTGTATCGCCGTCAAACTGTGACACTGCGAGTTGACCGTGAATGACAAGGCCGGTTTCTTCGAGATTCTCGTCGTACCGTTCTTCGATTGATACATCAAAGACCTGTTCCTGGTTGTTTGAGGTCCAGTCGCTGAGCCATTGAGGTGATTCTATTGCCATATGCTATTCTTTAGGAATACAAATTATAGGATATTTGTGTGAAAGTTTCAACGACTATTCACGTTAGAGTATAATGCATTTTATGGGAAATGAACTTTTAGCCCAACAAGGCGATGTAATTAACCCAGCGAAGATGACGATTGTGTATATGTCAGACGGAAAGCCGATTGCATTTCAATGGATGGGGATCCTGCGCTTACGGCTACAGATGCACGGGTTCTCTTGGGCGTTCCCGATACAATGCAGCTCCTCATTGAGTGGCCGTTTGATAGGCCTAAAAATAATTCACTATTAGAAAAAGGTCACATGTATTATGTGATTGTAGATAAACGGGCAAATTCCGCGGAGTTGTATTTTGATAATCCGGAAACGCAAACGTAATCGTTTACGGTGTTATTTCTGAGGGGTTGATTGGTACAAATAAGCAGCCTCAAATTGCTTCCACGAAACCGATTTTTTGCCTTCGAGTTGGACGGAATCCAGAATGAGGTTGTTGGTTGTAGGTTGTAAGTGACAAGCGAGTATTTTTAACCGTTTTTCTTCCGTGTTATTTCGTTGTTTTGTTGTATTATCGCTTTGTTGTGTTGTCAATTTGTTAATTTGTTGTTCTCGTTGAATTGTTATTTTAGTCCAAACCCCCGGCCATGGGGAAAGCGCACGGAAAAAACGCTCAAGAATCACACCGAGAGGCTTATCCTGATCGGAACTGCCTCTACACTTCAGGTAGTCTTTTATAATTGTTATATTGTTATAGTGTTCTATTGTTGAAACATTTGCCGATTTGCTTGTCCCTTGTTCCGTGTTCCTTGTCGCCGGTTGGATAACCGCCTGTATCAATTCCCACGGAATGTAGCCGTCTTCCCGTACAAATTTACGGGCATAAGAAGATGATTGTTTTATTGTTTTATTGTTATATTGTTGAGGGAATTCCTTGTGATTTTGACTAAGATAGTTAGGCAGAGACGTGATGAGGAGGTGGGCTCCCAGATCAAAAAGTTTTGTTCGAAGAGGATCGGATGTATCCGTATCCATAATTGAGATTTTCTTTTGCGCGATAATTTTGCCTTCATCGAATTTTTCGGTGAGTGTCACTATTGTTGCGCCGATTTGATGGTCGCCGGCAAGAATTGCCCATGGCACAGGGTCGGCGCCCCGCCAGCGGGGGAGAATTGACGGGTGGACATTGAGGCCGCCGAACCGGGCTTCGTTAATGGTCCGCATCGGAATTCGCTGACCGTAGGAAGCGCTCACCAGAAGGTCAGCTTTAAACGGTGCGAGCGTATCTGCGACCAATTCTTCACGTTCGTAGAGCGACGGATTTTCATTACTTGACGCAAATGAGACAACCGGTATGGTATGTTGTTTCGCCCAGTCTTCAACCGGCGTCGGCGTGATTACGAGTTGTCGTCCCACGGGTTTTGGCGGCTGGGTTACTATACAGACAACACGTAATTCGTAATCCGTCATTCGTAATCCGTTTAAACGTGAAAGGACGATGACCGAGTCCGCCGTCGAGCCGAAAAATAGTATTTTTATTATCTGTGTCATTGCGATCGTGCGAGTCGTCGAGCGACGAAGCAATCTTTCCGTCCTACACATGCAGGTTTTGGAGATCGCCGCGCCGTAAGAACGGACTCGCGATGACAAATGATGTCTATTTTAATTCGATTTCCTCGAGTATTTCTTTCCCGTGTTCGTCGCGACTGGACTCATAAAATTTACCCTGCTGCTCAAGTACGCGGTGGGTGAATAGGATGCCGTTTAAGTGGTCGGTTTCATGCTGGATAATTGTCGCGAAAAATCCTTTAAAATCCTCTTCGTGCTGTTTGCCGGTTTCATCCTGAAAACGGAGCGTGATTGATGCACTGCGCGCGACCTTGCCCCAGATATGGGGGATCGACAGGCATCCCTCAAGTTTATTTTCCCGCTCCGGCACGCCTTGGGTTTTTCCGTCCGATTTATGTATGATTTCAGGATTTATAAATATGCGGATCGTATCCTTTTCGTGGGGACGCGTGACAAAAATCCTATATGATTCACCGATCTGCGGTGCGGCGAGTCCAACGCCCTTAGGATTCCTCGTTGCTATAAGAGTAGTTGTTAGATCGTCAATGAGTTTGAGAAGTCGTTTGTCAAAAGCACTAACGGGACGCGACGGGGTTGTCAAAACTTCGTTTGGTACGGTAACGATATGCTGCTTCATTGTCCCATTTTACCTAATAATTCCGTAAATTGCTGATCTTTGGCGTCAATATGGCTGACGTAATCTTGGAGGACTCCTTTTGCAAGATCCGGTTGCTTCAAATCAATATAAAATATATAGAGCGCATAGTACGCATCGTGGTAATCTCGTTTGAGGGAAATTGATTTTTGGAGGAGGCTGATTGCCTTTTGATTATCTCCCTGGCGCCCATACAGAATCGCTAGGTTGTAATAAATTTTCGGGTCGTTAGGAGAAAGCGCAGACGCCTGTGTAAGCGCATTAATCGCGTCGGTGTTTAGTTTCGGGACATAAGCCGACAGGGAGTAGAAAATTTTCGTTCTCGTTTTCCAGAAATTGACGTTTTGCGGCGAGGTCATAAGTGTCAGGTCATTTTCTTTGAGTGCACGGTTAGCAAGTTGGCCTCCGAGCGTTGCATTTTGCTGATCAAAGAGCGAGACGGCTATAGTTGCGATCGTCGTAGCTAGTTCGTCGTGGTAGACGGGCTCGTTGGAATTTATTGCAATCGATTGGAGATCATAGTTTTCTGCCTGAGCGTACTGTCCACTCCTCGCGAGACGATAGGCGGTCGCATAGAGTTTATCGGCGTACCAATACGATCCGACCCGGACGACGAGAAGGATGCCTGATATTGCGACGAGCCAGGAAATCCATGATGGGACAGCGAGTTTCACCACGTAGACCCGGAGCATTTTTGACTCTGACTCTGAGATAACAAACGCCATGGCGGGTATGAGAAAAAGCAATAGTTGCATGATGACGACGGAGAAACCGAAAAAGTTCGTAATGAGGATGGAAATCCAGCCGGCGAAGAGGGCCAATTCCAAAATTCCAAATTCCAAATCCAAAGGAAATCCGAATTCAGAATTTCCGAATTGTTTTGAATTTTGTATTTGAGTCTTTAGATTTATTTTGGATTTTGTGCTTAGAATTTGGGATTTAATAAACCAAACGATAAACGCTCCGATAAAAAATAGGTAGCTTCCTAAACCGAATAAACCGGTTGTCGCTAAATAATTGAGATATTCATTGTGTGCTTTATTGTAAAGAAAATCCCACTCGCTCGTGAGGTTGTGTCCGGCAGGCCTAAACCGGTAGAAATCAAAGGTAAATGTTTCCGTTCCCGTCCCTATGAGAACCGTTTTGACGGAGCTCTGCCATGCAAAAACTGCCGCCTGCCAGACGTATTTCCTTATAGTGCCTGATTCCGTGCCGCCTTCTTCAAGTTGCGGCCCGGTTGATGCGGGCGGAGCAGGAGTTGGCGCTTTTGAAGCGGTGTGACTAGCAAAAATATTTTGTATGCCGCTTAAAGTGAAATGGTTATCGATCTGACTTATCGAGGTTCCGTTGAAAAACACGATGACGACAAAAAGAACATGGAGAAGAATTCCAGCTGGGAGTATCCGTTTGACATCCTTTGTGCTCAAATACATGACGACCCAGAATAATACGTCAGCGACAGTAATTCCTAAAAGTCCTGAGCGTGAACGGGTAAACAGAAGAACGAGGAAAAAAAGAACAGAGATAAAGCTCCAAATCCAAAACCCCAAATCCAAAGGAAATTCAAAATTTAAAGAACCAAATTGTTTTGAATTTGGAACTTTTATATTATTTTGAGTTTTGAGTTTTGTAATTTGAGTTTGTAACGCGAGTGCCATCGCGATGGGGAACAGTGCGATCAAATATGCAGCGAGCCAGTTGGGTTGTCCGAGTGTTGAAAATACGCGGTCCTGCACATCCTGGACCCAGAGGTGTTTATCGATGCCGAAGTGCTCTGCGACGCCGTAAAGAGCGACGACCGAGGCGGTGCCCAGGATAACTCGTAGGAGAAGATAGATGATAGAAGACTTCGAGCCTCTATCTTCGCGTTGTGCCTCATTGGAGCCTGAAGTTGAAAAATTAGTGACGCATGCATAGTAGAGTACGACGTAGGAAATCACTGACCACATGCCGCCATTAAACCTGCTGTAATATCCAAGCCACGAAACGTGGGGATCTATGGAAAACACGGAGCTGACTAGTTGGGATGCGACAAAAAGTGCAATCGGCACGTCAAGGGGAGTTTTCACGATGCGTACTTGCCGGTCGCTCACCATCTTGATGAGCCATGCTGAGGCGATAATGATCGTTATGGCATACGTCACCATCATCTTATTGAATTCAAACAGTTCGTAATTGACAGGTGTGAGAATTAAGGGCACGAGGATGAAGAGAAGATAAAACGACCAACGGATTACTTTCGTGCACCACGATGAAACGTTCATGGGGATTAGTATACCATACGAACGGGGGAGAGAAGAAAATGTTGGACTATGTTTACTTTATTACAGGTTCCCGTTAATCTGGATGTAGATATATGGTAGTAGACGTCAGTTTTGATCGGGAGTTCTCTCAGGCGAAACAAAGCTTCGCCCAATCGCCAATCGGCCAGTTGCGCCAAATGGCTGATAATGCGCAGCAATGGATAACAAATGACGATTTGAAGAATCTCCATCTTATCGGGGATAATGAAGTGACCCAAACTGCAAAAGAACATCTGCACTTTCAATGGATGCAACTGTTGGCGCTTGATAAAAATTTAGCCGATACAGTAGTACTTCAGGCTAAACAAGAGATGCAACAAACAGCAGAGACCGGTAGATGGCAACTTGATGAAATTGCCAGGAATCGTTTGATATACACACTATCCGTGTGGAGCAAATATGCCGATCCAAAAAAGACAATTGTTCCGCTTTCACCTTTAGCCGTAACGATGGATTCTGATATTGATAAGCTCTCAGACGCGATGCCGAAGAAGACGGGAATCAAAGTGTCTACGGAGATGATGGAAAATATTCGTCTGGTCCATCGCATAGTGCCAGACTTAGATATCAACCGGGCGCTTAACGATGCAATGATGCATGAATTATTTCAGAAACGACGTCAAAAGAAATCGCTTCCGGAAATACAATATAAAGGTACTGCGCTTTCGCCGCGGCGCGCCCATTGGGTTGGTGGACGTGTACATCAAATGGAGATAAGTAAACGCGTTGGTTATGAATATAGCGACGAAGCAAATAAAGTTATGAGTATGGCGCGCGGTCGTTTGGACTCGGGTTTTCCACATCGTCTTGCTCAGACCCTCATGGAAAGCCGATGGCATCTGAATCATAACGATATGGTGCATCTGATGGGTTGCATACTTTTTGTGCTGCGTGTTGATAAAGATTCAAGGGGCAATCCAAATAAGGCGATGATATTTGCTCTTGATGAATATTTACGGTCGAATAACGTTGATATAACCCGGGTATTTTTAGGTCTTCGCGCTGATCAACCCATCAATGCCGACGTCCAGGATATATTGTCGTCCGTATATGGTATTTCCGAGCGTTTTTCCGTCGATGATATAGCCATCGAACACGCTCACCAGATGCGCGATGCTGATTTTGACTCCAGTAATTTTAGTGAGGATGATGACGCAGAACACGACGCTGATGCAGAAGAAGATTGGGAAAATGAGCCTGACATTGATGAGAAACTGTATGAATTAGGAGTACGGTCTGAACGATTTGATGATACAAAAATTCAATGGGCTACCATCGGATTAAGCAAACGAACTATTATCCCAAATCCAAAATTATTCTTAACCGATGGGACGTATGTTTTTGAGGACGGTACGCTCGATGATCCGGTTATCGCAAAAGATGGATACTTCTTTTATTTTGAAACGAGTCCGACTCATGATGAGGATTCAGATATTTCAACAAATGAGTTACACACATTTTCAGCTGAATATGTCGTAACATTCGGTCATCTGTATTCCTCTTTTTACCTCCGTCACATGGATGCGCAAAAAATAGCTGAAATATACAACATGCCGATCGAATTAGTTGTCAGTAGTCTTAGGAATCTCACGCAACGATTGGATAAAGATGGCTTTGTGAAAATCAGCAAAGAGCCGGAGCAAGTAGAAAAACCCGCTCAAGTTATTCAACCGGAGATCGAGTATATCGGGACAGGAGTGGCTGACGCCACGATAATTCCTGCTTTACGGCGGGATCAGGCGCGCAAGCCTTCTCCTGAGGTCTTGAAAGCAATGGAATGGTTACGTCTCATCGCTGCCGAGCTGCCTACATCCCCTGAGGGAGAATCAGAAATAGAAGAGATTCCTCACGGATTGTTTGCAGGAGAAGCACAAATGCCCGAACCTGAACGATTTGAGAGAGTCAACGAATCTTCATTTGAAGACATTGCAAATGCGTTTATTCCCGTTCTCGGAGATATTGACATGCACCAGAGGAAGCGAAGAATTCCACCAATGAGTGATGCTCCCGAGACGGTTGGAATGTCCGGTTTATTGCGATTGTTTATTGTAGAAGGGGAAACTGCTGAACAGATATCTCGTTATTATAAACAAAAATACAAGATAAACCTTGCACCGGAATCCATTGAGCCATATATGAATTATATTTTTTCAGAACTACGACAAACGGAAGACCGATCAAGACTTGATGATAGTCTTGTCCGTCAAGCTCGTAAGAATAGAAACCCGTTTGCCGTATTTAATCGGACTCACCGGTTGGTGAAGACTATTAAAGACTCGTATAAGGGTAGTACAGTGACGGAGGATCAAATATGGGATAATTTGCCGCAATTCCTCCGGGAAGTGTTCAATGAGTTGCGATCCTCCGGTATCGACCCATATAGTTTGGCAGCATTTGAAGACGTAACCGCCCATTTTTAACAACAGTTCCGCTTTTTAGGGATAATAATTCTTTCGCCCCAAAATTGGTGTAGCTGTAATTATCCTATAAAAGTTGATTTTTCCCTCGAAATGTGGTAAATTATAGGACAATAATTATGACGCAACTTCCGGGTGTCACATCAAATCCACTCAAACCTTCTGGTCGGGAATTGTCCGTGGGTCCTGTATATTCAGAATCGCAATTTGATCAAGAAATTCGTGCGTTACAATCGCCGGATTTTTATCATTCCAACATGGTTGAGTTCATACAAAACGCGCCGCCGCAGTTAACAAAAGTCCGGCCTTTTCCTCGTCCGATAGACAGACTCATTATAGGAGCCACCGCAGATCATAAGATGGCCGTTCAGGCAGACTGGCTTCACGGTGAATTCCTTTCCGATCTCATTTTGTATGGTAAAGACAGCGGGCCCGCGCTCCTTGGCATCGCATCAGGTGAAATATTTCTGAACCGCGATAATCCTGAACGGCGTATGGTCATTTTCACCTATAATCCGGACCCCTGGTATTATGTGACGAAGCTCTTCGGGCGGGATAATAACGCGGTCAAACTTGCTGATTTGAGAGATAACATTGATATGGATGGAAAATTCCAATATTTAGCCAAACTTCTGTCATCCGCCCACCCCGATGAACATGCACTTTCAGACGATTGGGACGGGAAGTCTCTAATTCTGGTCATTGACCAGATTGACCGGGTTTTTCAACAATTTCCTGCAATTCAGAAGATTCTTGGTAATTGGCCACGCGATACCCGCGGAATGACGACGCTCCTTGCAAGTGCCGAGACGCAGTTCGGTTCGATGATGAATCCGTCACTCAATATAGCGAGAAAGGTAGCGGACCCTCTAATTTTTGCCGTGCCGCTTGTGGACGGTGATACAACGCGTCTGATGCCGTTTCGGGTCTATCCGCCGGTTGATATTGGGATGCCGTTGCTTACGCAGTAAATTTGTTTGTTTTTACTATAAGCTAGTGTTATACTCACGCATTATGACAAACGGTAAAACTGAGGCAAAAGGTAAAGATACTGTACCGCTTCCCTATGGATCTGAAGCATGGGTGGCGTTTCGTACGCAGATTTATCCGGATTTTTTGGTTGCGCTTAGCCATGGATTAGAAGAGCCTCAAAAACGAGCGCTATATATCACCCTCGAAGAAACATGTAATCTGGTGAGACAAAAGATCATGACCAGTGAGGTCGAGCCGGAATTTATAAAAGCCGCGTATCCGCCATATCGTGGGGTAAAAGATGAGACCGGTTTTAGTGGGTTAATCGAAAAAATGATTGCGAAACGGATAAAAGGTGATTTTAAGGAAAATATTATGTATCGCACCCCAAGTATTGATTATGCAAACAAATTTTTAGAGCATCCGGATGGGGAAAACGGCATCAATAATTTTGTTTTTGCTATCGATTCAAATAATCTCCGGCACATAGAAGAAGTGTCATTTACTGCCCGTCCCAGGCATCTCTTGGTGGGTACTCCAGAGGCGACTGTGAGATTTTTAATCGGTGCAGCAGCATCATTCCGCAGTAGAAATGCGTTGAGGGCGGCAGGTCCGATTATTGTAGCAATCGGGCATTGGAATTTTATTGAAGCAATCAATGCACGTGCACTATGGGGTCGTGATGTGACGCTCCAGGTCGATATGCCGCATTTACGCGATCAGGCAAAAGCCTATCTTGTAGACTATATACAACCGGCAGTACGAAGAGGTCAACCGGTATATTTCATCCTTCAAGATGCCGGTGAGTATTTGGATATCACTGAACAAATTTCAAGTATGGCTAATACTGCTGATGTCCAGGTGGCCCTTGCTGCCGGCGTCACCGCTCCGAGATGGAACGGCGCAAATACGCAAAGAGGAGGGGTAGAGCCGCTCCAGGACCTCATACGAAACGCAACATCCGTATGGTTTGGTAAAGAAAAATTTCCGGACAATATAAATAATGAGTCAGAGCGTCTCGGCCTTCCACCTGGAATCGCCAAACGATTAACGCCGCATATGATGGTTCAGGTAGCGCCGGGTGAACTTTCATCATCGATGAAACACACGTTTTTATGGCCGATCGGAGGAAAGGTATAATATGGTGGGGCAACGTTCAAAATTTTATCTTATACAACAACAAGCGCGTGGAAAAGAAGCAGCGCCTGTCTCTTCCGTTCCCGTGCCCTTGCCTCCAAACGTCCGACCGGAAGACGTGGGTCCGGGTGAAGACCCAAATATCGTTTCCCTTCGTAATTCATTGGTTGATGTGACGTTGCCAATCGTGAACGGCATCAGTGGTACGTGGAATGCTCTTAAAGCAGTTCAGACGAAAGACGTGTTTGTTGCGCCTGACTCTGTTCCGGGAGAGGAATTAAAAACTCATGGGAATATTCTGCAGCAACTTACCCACGAGGAAGTTCTGCCGGCGATCCAATATGGCATATGGGATCCTGCGCTTATCATTGAACAGTTCGCCAAAAAGGAAAATGATCTTCATCTTGCTGTAGAGCGGATCACATTACGTTTAAACGATGCCGCAATTAAAGCATTTGATATTTATAATAAATCTCTTTATTCGCCTTCAGGAACACAAATTAAGATTAATAATGAACCCGATCTTCTGAAAGTGCGCGATCAATTGTGGGCAGAATGTTTGACTCCGTATTTTATGGCGGTGCCGCAATTGCCCAAAGAAACGGTTACACGAGGTGAAATAGCTTCTGATTATTCGAGTTATTTCCCATTTGGATCTATTGCCCTGAATCCGTCAGACATACCGCAAGCTCTGTATTATCCAACCGGGCCAGAGATGCGGGAAAAAGGAGAAAAGGGTGATGTTCGGGGGTATAGTTCGCCATCCGTTCTTTTTGTGGGTTTGCAGGATGTTCGTGAAGAATTCATGGTTCGTATAGCGCAGTCGGCGGATTTAGCCGATGCTCATTCATTTAACCGTGCTCCCCGAAGGCATTTTATGCGCACATTGCCGCTTGTCCCGTATGAACAGTTACGCCAGTATCAGGGACTTAAATCGTTTGTCCCGCTTACTGACGGTCATATGTACGATCAAGATGTCCTTCCTTGCTTGCCGTTTGCACAACTTTCCGTGCTTGCCCACCTTAATGTTCTTCACGAATCCTGGACAAAGGGAGAAAAGCCCGGTCCGGATCATTATCTTGTCGTTATTCCTGATATTGCGGCACTGAGTGAAGCTATTGAATTTGAACGGAAAAACGGCGAGTTTTGGGATAAACCGGTCGATCCGAGGAGTGTGAATGAATTGTTATATCCGCTTCTCACCCGCCCGCACCCGAAGATTCATATCGTGATCGGCGCCGACCCCGCAAAGATAGAGGAAGCGCTTGAATATGATGGCAAACCGCTCCCATTTGACTGGGCGCTCTTTGATGGCAATCCGGAAAGTTTATATCATGCGCCCTCCGGGCTTAAAGGAGTAGAGTTGCTGCCCCATCAGTTTGTGTTTGCGGATAAATATGGGAAACCGGTCGTTTGCTGGGTGCCGGAATTTGATAAACGCGGATAAAATTGCATTTTACTTTGGGAAGTATTATTATAGGTCGAACTTTTTAGAATGACGATATGAATCGATTTGAAAATAATTCTATTCCATCGGATGTCGGACAATGGGCCAGACAACAAGTAGATGATGGTCTTGCCGATGTCGTTCATCTGACCCCGGTTGGGACAGATGATTTTATTTTTAACCGGCGGGGGGAAATCCCGACGCAAATATACGCTCCGAATAAACTTCAAAAGGGTGTAGATATTCCGTTAAATATGCCAGTCGGCGCGCCATTCGTTCTCGATGATCGACAGCTAACCGCCAGAGCGCGGGAGGCAATGTATCCGATTTTGCCATTTCAACACATAGGTGACGGATACGGCGCGCAAGTTGTGATAGGTGGGGATGGTCAGGTATATACGATTCCCGTGAGAAATAATGAAATGGCGTTTAATCTTATGACTCCACGTCGAGCGAGTGAATATTACCATGCCCTTGGAATTACGGGAAAAGATGAGTTGGCGGAGGGCGTTGCCATGATGGTTCTTGAGATTGCACGAAAGCAGACGGCCGAGGCATCCGCGATGATGTGGTTGCGAAATATGGTCGGTGAGGTGCTTGATAACCCGCGGGGCGCGCGTTTCAAATTCAATATAGTCCAACCAGACGTTTCGTATACGACGAGAAGGGACGAATCGAACAGTCATGAAGATAGCGACAGTTATACCACCGGCCAAGGGAGGGAAGAGTCCGTGATGACTAATTCGACCCGAGACGCCCATGCAAACTCAAGAGAGGTTACGATGTTCCAAAAAGGCGGAAGTATGACGTTTGAGATGGAAGTAAAACCGGCTCCGCCAAAGATGCCTACGGCTACGGTTCGCATTGGCTTTTCCCGTGGTGGTATTTTTGGCAAAAAAGGATCGCAAACGACATTTGATGTACCCCTCAACATAGCAATACTTATGCAAGCTGATGCTTACGCACGGGGAGATGATTGCGACGTTACTCCCAATCCTTCTTAGAAACACAAATCAGTGAGTTCATCGGTTCTATGAATTACGAGGCGGACGACGCATATGATGACAAAGAAGAGGAGTACCACGGGATACCCTGGCAATTGGGGGGTCTGTTGACTTTGGGCATTCTGACGGCCTGTATTGGCCTCGGTGGGTACTTCGCAAGTCAGGTAAAGGCTGATGGCGCTGTGTGTCCGCCTCAAATGCCCTCGCGGCCGGCTGATCTCACTTTCGCTGGTGTGTACTTTTTCCCCGGTGAGCTTGACAGCAGTCCCGCGCGTCAGGAGGGAAGAGCGAATTTTTACGGGGGCGAGGAAAATCTGGATGAGTTTACCGGCTCAGGGGAGCCGTTTAACCCGGATGCGCTCACTGCCGCAAGCTGGTTTTATCCGATGGGCACTGAGCTTCAGGTGACCGATGAGCAAAACGGCGCGAGTGTTACTGTACGGGTAAATGACCGGGGACCGGACCGTGTTGACTACCCGGATGTTATTATTGATTTGACCCGCGGCGCCATGGCAAAACTTGACCCAAATGCCCAAAGCGCCAGGGTAAAAATTACTCCCGTTTGTCCCTAAAATTAAATCCCGCTAACTTGCCCTGACACAACGCTTACTTCCTCCCAAGGTCTACGTCCTTGCATCGGAAGAGCGCGTGTTCAGGACTGCGCTACGCTTGACATTATAGGCTATTTTTGATAGTCTAGACCCCATTACATTGTCGCATCGCACTCGCGCGGTTTTTTGGCTGTGTAATAGCTCTTTAATAACTATCATGGTGCCGGAACCGGAGGATGGGTGGTGTGCCGTTCGAGATGTTTGAGACGCTTGTCAACTGTGTCCGCCTGCGGATAGAGCGCACCCACTGCGTCGACGACTTCTTTGATAATTTCGTTTTTTTGGTTTTCGAATTTTTCATCCATCTTCTTTTCAAAAAGTTCAAATCGACTATCCATTTCGTCGATCATGTCACTTTTTAGCTCCTTAAGATCGTCCTTTATCGCTTCGCGGGTTTTGGTAACGATGAGGGGAATTGCTTTAATAAATGCATCCCGGGTAAGTGGTGCTGACATTTTCTTCATGTGCCCACTATACCACAATTCCTGTCAGAAAAAAGCCGAGCAAAACGCTCTGTTTTTTCCTGATATAGAATCAGGGGAGGCCAAACTTGGTCTTCTTTTTGTTGTGATGTATTGGGTTGTGGCAATGCGCCACACCAACCCGGTACACCGCACCTTAACATGTTGGGGTTTTTGTAATTTTATAGTTCTTTCACTAATATGAACTCGTCTTTCCGGTTCGGATTTCCGAAACGGATGAGAAAGAGTCATACCCGTAACAATTCTTATTTCAAGAAAGCGAAAACCGTGGGTTATTAACTCACGGATGAAGCGAGAAATGGTCTCCGCGATAGCGGAGGTCAAAGCGAATCAAACCGTGTTCTCTTTTTCTATGGAAAAAGAGAAACCGAGGACTTTTAGTCCTCGGAGGTTTATTGTGAAGGGTATGGGATATGGGTTGACGGGAAAATGTTGTTCATTTTACTCTCCGCCGACTGGCCCGGGATGCGCACAATCGCGTTTTACGCGTGCGTCCCGAGTTTATCGAGGGATAAACTAATTTGTGTTTGTCCCGGGTCAGTTGGTTGAAAAAAGCAAGAAAAAGAAAAAGAAGAAAAAGATAAAGAAATCCGGAAATAAATTAGACACAAGGAGAAAAAATGAACAAATTTTTTAAAGAACCCAAAAAGATTAACATATTACTGTTCCTTGCATCTGACAGCTTTTTGGGCATCACGTATCCACTTTCCATCTTCTTGGCATTAGGGTTTAGTGGATTGCTCGTGTTCAACTACATCACGACATATGTTGGCTTCAACCAAACGTTCTTGGCACTGGCGTGGTGGGTAATCCTTGGATTCGTAGCTGTCACCCAAGGCGTTCAGCTGGTCATTCCCATTTTGGAAGCACATGAGCTCCACAGCGATCTCCCGTGGGAATGGAGGATTTGTATGTGGGGTGGTTGGCTATTGGCTGTGCTCGCAGATTTCTATACAGCCGTAGTGGCGCTGGCGTATGGGACGGGTATGAAGTTGACCGCTAGTTTTGTGCTTTTTGATTCGCAGATGTGGTCGACTGGAGATGGACTGTTGGTAATAATTTTTGCAGGTTTGCTTATTACTGCGGAAATTTGGGTCGCGTTAAGTTGGCGGGCTGTGTTCCTTCTACATAAAAGATTTTGGAACATGATCCATAAAGTCCCGTCTACTTATAAGCCCACCCAGAGTTCACCTAGCATGGCAAGTTCTTTGCCGCGCCCTGGTAGTGGCTTACCTCGTCCTAGCAGCTATCCCAGCCCGATACCGTCACCTCTCACCGCAACTGGTGTACGCCCGTATCCAAGCGCTCAGCCGCGCCCTGGCCCTAGCTCTTCGCCGAGTGATAATCAGGATACGAAACATTAGTATCCTTGGTGAAGAGGCCCATCGTCGTGATGACAGACGGGCATCACTCTAACTTTTTCGACGTAAGTTATGTCGGGAGAGGAGGTGAAAAGAGTGAGAGAACTTTTTTTCAAGAACACACGCAGCTATCAGCTGACCCCAACCACACTTTTTGCTAACTGGCATCTGCCGGTTGGTTTTTTAAATTGTGTGCGCGTGTGTTCTTGAGTTCTTCAAGGGCTTTTTATAATTTAGAGCATCGAGCATAGGGGATAGAAATTAGAGCATAGGGAATAGAGCATAGAAGATAGAGAAAGAAAAAAGCTTTTGAAAAACTCAGTTTTGCGGTATTCCGGCTTTTTTTTCGAGGACCTCGATCCGCTCATCGTGATCTTCGATCATATCGCGGTAACCGGTTACGATGGCGACGTCATCGCGAAGATCCCTAATTTCTTTGAGAATTACGTCTTTAAATGATATAAGATCGTCTTTTGTAGCGACGTGTTTTTCGTCAATGACGTCGTTAACGATTTTTTTAACATCATCTGAAGTGAGCATTTTAGCCATAGCATGATTATGTTCAGTTACTGAAAAATTGCAAGATATCAATGTGTATCATTTTACTTTTGAGGATAGAGAAAAGAGCTTTTGAAGAACTTTGACTTTGATCAAAAAAATAATAACAAGTTAATTTGGTATAATACCGCTTTATGAGTGTTGAAAACAATATATTAGCGATAGAAGGTCCGGCACCAACGTTTACCGTGGTGCAAAGGGCCCATATAGACTCAGATATTGTTTTTGGTGCCGTTTCGGATCATCCACATCAGATTTTTGAACCGCGTATTACCAAAGACGGAAAGGTTGATGTCACCGGTATTCCGGATGACGGTTTTATATTAGCTGTAACCCAACTCCGCTCAGCGAATGTGTATGCTCTCGTAGAGCGTTGTCACAGATCATGGACCGATCATGAAACGATCTACTTACAGTATCGTGATCCTCACTCTATGCCTCAGGCGGTGCCGATCCAATATGCACGGAACCTGAGATCAAATGAAGGTGATGTGTTAATTCTCGGCGTTTTGGTGCATCCGAGTGTATTTCATGATGCGTATCCGCCGCTTGATGGAAACATATAATTATATGTTTGAAGTATTAAATGTATACGATAATCAATCAGGAAAAGAAGGTCCGATTGCGACAATTAATGGTCGTGTCGGCGATGTAGGGACATCGCTTGGGAGATTCAGGATTGGTAAAGAGCGTGGCACCTTATCGGCATATACTATTGTTGGCTTTGATTTAGGTGCAAAAAAGCAGATAGACCGACGTATTGCGCCTGATGATCCTGATATTATGCTCATCGGACATACGGAAAAAGGCGAACTTATCCGCGTGATATTTTCATATGAAGAAGCGAAACGTTTCGAGGTTAAAAGGGTAGCAAATGTATTAACTCAAGTACTTGGTTTAGCACGATAATTGGCCGGACACAGTCTGTGGCTGATTTATAGCTAAAAGATTTCCCGCGCCGCTTTCGTTCTCGGTTTCCCGTCCAAATATGCTTCCTAGGCCGCTACAGAGGCTTAAAACATCAATTATAGGATAGTTCCGTGACTCTTAGTGGCGTAAGCGCATTATTCTTAAGAGTTAGCGTTTATTCCTTCGATCGATCTCACGCGGTGTCGCGCCGAAATGGTAACTTGACGGATTCCGTTTCGTAGCGCCTCTCCGGTGTGGGTGGCCCCCGTGATCCATCCAAATGCTCGCGTTACTCCACATGGAGGAATCTGGAATCTGTTGTAATGCTTCGGATATAGACTCTGCGTTACCTCCTGCTTTTTCCAGTGCCTCTTTAATTTTCCGGTATGAAAGTGTTTTTAAAGACCCCGGATCCTGGGTTTTGGGGAGTTCATGAATCGGTATAAACCGGAATACCCCCTGAAGCTCCGGTCCCTCCTGGGAGAAGATGATGGCGAATCGCTGGACCCGGCGCGTCAAAAGCTTGTGACCGAGTCTGTCTACATGGCTTACGAGCGATGAATTATCCTTTGAGGGAACCGGAAATATGATTTTACCGATGATTTTACCCCGACTGGCAAAGTCAGGCCCTGTCAATAATTCCGCAAAAGGCCTGGGGGTAAATTGGTTTGCTGTGTTTTGTGCTATTTGGGCATCTCTCATGAGTGCTTCATCGTCTGGCGTGTCAGAAAAATCCGGAGCAATCTCTACTTCCGGCGGATCCGATGAAAACTGATTCTCCGGGTCCTGGGCCTGGTCAACCTCCGACCTTAAAACAGAGGGTTTTTCAAAGTGCAGTTGTGCATGGACATAATCCCGAAAATTTCCGTCGGGCACCCGCGTAACTGGGATCTTATGTCGTGTATTTCCGTCGATTCGGTCAGGTGATGTCATAGCGTTATGTATTATATCTCACTAAATCAAAATAGTCAGATGGATTTGTGAGATAATGAGCACGAGAAATGAATTATAGGCCATATATGGTATAATTACTAGTATGCATACTATGCCGGAAAATCCAGTGCCAAGCTTTAAAGAGGCCATTAAAGAGGCTCATAAGGCAATGCATCAGTTAACCCCTGAAGAGCAAAACACAATCTCTCAACTGGGATCAATTGCTCTTGAATACGCGATTATGGGAAATTTTTTAGCACTTATCGATTTTATTGAAAAGCATCCGGAGGCGGCTGAGACACTCGAAGTATTCAGAGACACGGAAACGACTGCATGAAACGAGATGAAGCAGGACACACTTTATTTATTTACCGGAGCACTTTGAGATTTTAAGCCCGGAGAGACCGTTACACCGATAAACATTTCTTCTATTTGAACTTCCAATCTCTTTCCGTCGGGATTTAACCGTATTTCCAGTGCCTTATTTCGTTGAACGCGTGCAAAACCCATCGCGTCCATGTGACGCTCAACGTCCATCGCTTCGGTTTGTAGAACCGGATTACCGAAACCAGCTTCAGCTTCTAATTTTTCCCGAAGTTCTGCGGCGTTAACAAGGGCGTTTGCTAAATTTGCTCGGAGTTCGAATTCAGTCAGTGCGTGTAATCTTCCTGTAACTATTAATCGCGCAAGTGCATAGGATTGTCCATCCCGGACGTAATCGGCTGCTCTGTCTAAATAGGTTGTTTCAGGGGTGGTCATATATATTTATCCTATAGGAATTATATTCTACTTATTCAATTTACACAATACATATTATATCAACCTTCAACGGTCGTTGTTCGCGTTTTGCGGTCTCGGGTAGACAACCGCATTATTCGTGTTTGTGAATGTGGAGTCGACAATTTGGTATGCTTCGGCAAAAAGGTCGCGATCCACGATTTCCTGTCTTCGATCATTATCGAGAAATACAAGAATCTGATCAAGATATTGAGCAGCTTCCATCCCTGTTTCTCTATAGGGGTTGACCTGCGGCGCACGTAAGATATTTTTGAGATGCTGGAGCATCGATATTTCTATACCGTTATTCCGTACGTTTTTTTGAGGGTTAAAGACAGCTGTGGCAGGAAGCGCGTTTGGTCGAAGCCGTTCACGGGCCTCATAAAACCAGGATCGGTCCCGTATGCGCTCCTTGAGCAGTTCTTCCCGAATGTCCGTATATTTTTTCAAAGTCGGCTTGATACCAAGATATAGATCTCGTGCGCGCCGGAGCGAAGCGGAGAGAGCAGTTCGCGCGATAAGAGGATTTCGTCTGTCTCCGGAATCCCTGCCGCCACTTCCTTTCATAAGCCATTGTTCAGCGAGCCGGGTTTCTTCGTCAAGAGTCCGTTTGGGATTTAACCCTACGTGTTCAAGAAGTCGAATAGTCTCAGTCTGATAGTTCGTCAGATCGACGTCCGTTAACGTCGAAAAATCTTCGCTAAATAAATCAAATAATTTATGTGCCCGTTCACCGAGCGTTACAATTTGTTTATATCGCTTCCCGCCGGTGTTTTCGATGATACTGTTCACCTGCCGGATTGCGGATTCAAGATTGCCATTATGAATGATTTGGTTTTCATAAAACTTAATATGAGATCTATACGAATAGATATCTCCGCGCCGGTTTTGCGGTGAGATGAGAACATAATTTTCTTGCAATACGCTTGGCTCGTTTGGTAGTGACCGGGATCTGGTAAACAGAATAACGCCGTTATCAACGCGTGCTTCAGTACCATGGAAAGATGGCAGTGTGAGAAAGTGTTGGTATTCCACTTCATGAGGACGCTTCACAAATAGAGCGGTATTACTGCCTGTTTCTATTGTTGATGGTGCTGCCATGACCCTTATTATACCAAGAGCGATCAAGAGACGGTGAGATAATGTGGTAGAATGAACCCACGATGCTGGACTTCCTGTTCGGTTTATTGTCACATGACCTAGGGATCGATCTTGGGACCGCCAATACGCTCGTTTATGTGCGTGGGAAGGGCATTATTATCCGGGAGCCATCGGTGGTTGCACGGCATAGAAAAACCAAGCAGATCGTGGCCATCGGACGGGAAGCGAAGCTCATGCTCGGGAAAACACCGGCAACGATAGAAGCATTCAGGCCCCTCAAAGACGGAGTGATTGCCGATTTTGATGCGGCGGCGGCTATGCTTCGACATTACATCCAGCTTGTTCACCAGCAGCCGGTCAATTCATTTTTACCGAGAATCCCCCGGCCGAAAGTGGTTATCGGGATCCCGTCCGGAGTTACTGATGTTGAACGGAGAGCCGTACAGGAGGCGGCCATCATGGCGGGCGCACGGGAAGCATATCTTATTGAAGAGCCCATGGCGGCGGCAATCGGTGCGGGACTTAAGATCGAGGAATCAAGCGGAAGCTTCATCTGTGATATCGGCGGTGGGACAAGCGAAATTGCCGTTTTATCCCTCGGCGGGATTGTCGTTAATAGAAGTATACGGATTGCCGGTGATGAATTGGATGAGGCAATAACTAGTTTTGTTCGGCTTAAATACTCTCTTCTCATCGGTGAGCAGACGGCTGAGGATGTGAAAATTACCGTGGGGTCCGCCTATCCTGTCGGAAAATCAGATCGTCAAACCGTGATTCGTGGACGGGATATTGAGACGGGACTGCCAAAGTCCATGCGCATCAACGAAACGGAAATCCGCGAAGCGCTATCTCCCGTACTTTCGGAAATCATAGAAGGCATCTCAGAAACGATAGAAGAGACGCCACCGGAATTACTTGGCGCCATTATGGAACAGGGCATCGTCTTGGCCGGCGGTGGAGCGCTTTTACGCGGGATGGATAAGCTTATCGCGCAGGAAGTCAAAATGCCGGTCTGGATCACCGATGATCCGCAGACGGCGGTTGTGCGCGGGTGCGGAAAATTGCTCGATGATTCTTTACTGCTCCGGAAGGTTAAAGTCGCGGCAAGGAAAATGTAATTAATTATTTGCGCTTTGGTCGTCCCGCCCGTCGGTCGCCAACAGAAAATTGAGATCCGTCTTCAAACTCTCTCGCGGAGTGTGCTTCAGTTCTCAATAGACCGATGTTCCGCTCGCAGGTGAAGCCGGACTCAATTTTGTTGGTTCCCCGGCGGGACTCCCTCGCGCTATACTATACGTATGAATAGAAAGGTAGCGACAATTATCTCCCGAATATTTGATCCATTCCTCATGTTTGTCGTTCTTCTTTTTTTCGCACTGCAAAAAAGTACGCTTGCTGGGCCCACGATGATAAAATTTCTTTTTCTTTCATTTACTCTCATGATAGGAGTGCCCGTCGTCTTGCTTCTCTATGCTATTAAAAAAAAGATAGTCAGTAACTGGGATATTTCTGAGAGAAAAGAACGACCTAAGGTGTTTGGGATTATTTTGGTAATTGAATTTGCTTTTCTCTTTCTATTGCGTCCAATCATGGATCCGTTCTTATTCCATACATTTTTATCCATCTTCATTGCAATGGTGGGCTTTGCTGGAGTGACGCTATTTTGGAAAATATCCGGCCATGCGTTTATTAACAGCCTTGTGAGTGGATTTATTGTGTTATGGTTTGGCTGGGGTTTTTGGCCAGTGTTGCTTGCCGTCCCGCTGGTGAGTTGGTCGCGAGTGGTACGGCGTGATCACACCGTGCTTCAGGTAGTCGCAGGAGCGTTATACGCGTGGATGTTGTTGATATTGATGGGCAGATTCTAAGCGACACGTGACAAGTGACAAGAGACAAGAAAAAAATCAAATACTTGTTTCATGTTGCCTGTCTCATGTCACTATTGCATGAAACTTGGAAAAGCATTTTCCGACAGCGTCGAGGAAGAACACAATCTCATCATGCGCAAGACCTCCGATGATGAGCCCTCATGGTGGCTCGGTATGGGGCGGGTTCTTCTTTTTATATCCATTTTATGCATCGCATTCTTTATCCTTCTGTGGCGGTTGTTTGATTTGACAATTGTGCAAGGACATCATTTCCGGGTATTGGCCGATGACAATAGAACAAAGGAACTTGTCCGTCATGCGCCCCGCGGACTTCTCCTTGACCGTACGGGAAAACCGCTTGTGACCAATATTCCGTATTATCGACTACTAAAACCTTGCAGTGGTACAACAGACATCGATTGTGTGACCCCGGTGAGTCGCGAAGAGGGAGATGCGCTCGCAAAAAAAGGGCTCCCGGCGGGGACTTTTTTGGAAGTAGATTACCGGCGGGATTATCTGATGCCCGAGGCTCTAAGCCACGTGATCGGGTATACCGGAGAGCTCACGCCGGGCGAGCTCACTGACGAATATTATAAACTCCGCGATTATCGGGCAGGCGACCGTATCGGACGGGCCGGCGCTGAGGCGGTATTTGAGGACCGGCTGCGGGGCAGGGATGGGAAAGAGCTTGTCGAAGTGGACGCCCATGGCAAAGCGGTGAGAAGTCTGGGGCGTGATCCTGAGATCCCAGGGGAAGACATTACGTTATCTATTGATGCGAAACTCCAACAGGTCGCGATGGATGCATTTCCCAAAGGAGAAAAGGGGGCAATCATTGTGACGAATCCGTCAACGGGTGAAGTGCTTGCTATGTATTCAAGTCCTACGTATGACCTTAATACGTTTTCCAATGGCTTGTCGGAGAGCGAGTATACACAGCTCGTCGATAATCCCGACCAGCCGATGTTTAACCGCGCAATCGGCGGCGTCTATCCACCGGGAAGTACGTTTAAAATGATCCTCTCCGTTGCGGCACTTGAGGAGGGCGCCGTCACAAAGGATACGACGATTGGGGATACCGGTGTTATCACTATCGGGCCGTTTACGTTTTCCAACTGGTTTTTTACTCAATACGGAAAAACTGACGGTATTGTAAATATTGTTAAAGCACTTCAGAGAAGTAATGACATATTTTTCTATAAAGTCGGAGAACTTCTGGGCATATCGAAGCTCTCACTGTGGGCACGAAAGATGGGATTGGGGAAACCATTAGGCATTGAACTTGCAGGGGAGGCGAGCGGACTTGTTCCCGACCCGGCGTGGAAGAAAACGCAGTTTACAACACCCCAAGATCTTGCGGCACACAACGATGAGTGGTATTTGGGTGACACCTATCACGTGGCCATCGGGCAGGGCTATTTGTTGGTGACACCCCTGCAGGTGAGCGCGTGGACAAATATCATTGCGGATAACGGTTTATTATGTCAGCCGACAATAGAGAAAGTCGCAGGACCTTTCTTATTCGGGCGCGGTATCCATTGCAGCGATGTGGGTATTAAAAAGGAAACGATAGATCTTGTGACACAGGGGATGTATGAGGCATGTCAGACGGGCGGGACCGGTTGGCCGCTATTTAATTTCGGCATACATTCTCATGTCATTCCCGCTGGTGCGGGAATCCAGTCTTCTGTGAATTCAGTGGGATCCCCGGTCGGAGCCGGGGATGACAAAAGCGCGACTTCGTCGGCTTCTTTCACGAGTATTCCTGTGGCCTGTAAAACCGGTACCGCTGAGTTCGGGGATGCAAGCAATAAGACCCATGCGTGGTTTACCGCGTTTGCGCCTGTCCCTGCAAAATATGTCGATACGAGTCAAAACGCGGCAGCACCCAATACAAGCACCTTAACCGGAACGCCCCAGATTTCGGTAACCGTACTTGTTGAAGGCGCGGGCGAAGGAAGCAATGTCGCAGCCCCCATAGCGAAAAAAATATTTGAGGAGTGGTTCGGAAGATAATTATTTTACATTAATTAATTTTTTATATAAACCCTCCAGTGAGCGAATATGATAATTTTTACTATAATAGGATTTAAACAAATGAGGCGAATATATTTTTGAGTTTACGTGTAGTTGGTGTGCCATCACGCGAGCCAATTCGTTAGGGTCATTATATTGAAATAAGGTGCATTGCTCTCCAAATTGATGCTCGATTTCCGGTAACGCTCCTGCATTTGCAATAATTACCGGAAGCCCTGACTGAATTGCTTCGAGCGTTGTTAAACTCTGTGTTTCAACGGAAGAGGGCATGATGAAGGAATCTGCTTGACGATAAAAGTTAAATTTATCACTTTCTTCAATATATCCTATCCAAGAAATAACGTCAGATAACGATCGCTTATTTGTTAGATTTTTTAATGCGGGCAAATAGGACCCCTTACCGGCAAAAACGATTCGGAAGGATGAAGCTATGTGTTTTAATTTTTCGGCTGCAAGAAGAGCAACAAGTAGATTTTTGTCACGATCTATTCTGCCAATATATAGAAAAATGTAATGCCCCTTAGGAAGAGAAAATTTTTTCCTTACCGATTGCGAATTTATGGGCAGCACGGGCTTGTCGATCCACATTGGTAAAACGGTAATTGGTGGAGTGACCCCATGCTCCCGCATTTGGTTTGAGGCAAATTGTGATGGCGCAGTAATGTATTGCATTTGATTGTAATAATTTCTTAGTACCAGCCATAAGGCCCTATGGGTATTTTTTTTGGATGTTTTAGTCAGCCATGGAGTATATGCTGTTATAAATTGAGGTATACCGTGAAGTGTTGCGATTGTGGGTATGCGGAGATGTTTCGCAGCTTTAAGCGTTGGATACCCGATCGGGCCGATTGAATGAAAATGAACGAGATCAGGATGGAACTCATTAAACATTGTTCGAATATGAGATGAGGGTACAAATCCGGTATAACTATTATCCCGTAATATGTTTGGGATGGCCCAAATGGAATAATGGGAAAGATTTTTTGTAATCGGTATACGTGAATATGGGGGGTACCCCGGAGCTATGACAACAACTTCATGTCCTCGTGCCGCCAATGCACGAGACTGTTTATCCACAACCGTAGATACCCCGCTAACAACTGGCGGATAAATATCAGATGACAGAACAATCCTCATAAAGTGTATTGTATATCGTAGATAAAATATAAATACAATATTCCTAGCTTTTCTGAAACGTTACTATAATTTACTATAGATATTATGACGGAGCATTTGAGGTATATGAACGCAATGGACATCCGGTTCACCGTTTGCTCTACCAATCAGAAGGTCCGTTCGCCTGGAGCGCGGGGTTGTTTTTATTTGCGTGCCGGTATATTTTTGCTGAAAACTGAATAAAGATACCCCAGTATTCCGGTCGACAGACAGCTCGCGATAAGATACGCGATAAATCCGTTCTGGCTACTCATGACAAACGGGCTTCCGAAACAGGTGTAGAGGACGACGTAGTTGGGGTATGACGTTGTACAAAAGATGCTCGTGAATAAAATCATAAGAATGGTCGGCGGAATACCGATCATCATGAAGACGTATGTCAAAAGCTTTTGAAAGGGTGGGACAGTATCGGGCGTATTGAGATACGGGAGCAGTGACGTGTCATGGAGAAGTGAATAGCGGTAGCTCAGCAGGAATAAAAAAAGTATCGCTCCGAAGATAATCGGTGTGTATTGTCTGCGCATGGGTATATTGTTCCATGTTTTGTCATTCTTCGCAAACATGTGATACGCTTGGAATCATGGACGAGGAGACCGAATGTTTTATCGGTTTTAACGTTTTCCCGGGGATCGGACCCATCAGGTTTAAACTTCTTCTTGATTATTTCGGGAGCGCCCGTGAGGCGTGGCGCGCGCCGCTTGTAACGCTCCGGAAGATTAAGCTCGGCGAAAAGTTATCCGGCGAATTTGATCATTTCAGGAAATCATTTGATCTTGATGCGTACATTTCCAACCTGAATAAACTCCATGTGTCCGTTCTCACATTGAAAGATCCGAGATATCCGATACTGTTATCCCGAATCCCCGACGCACCGTTTGTACTCTATGTAAAAGGTAAACCCTCCTACACTAAAGCTACGGAGGGCGGGGAAAGGCATAAGATTCCTCTTGATCTCACCCGGACAGTTGCGGTTGTCGGAACCCGAAAAATCACACCATACGGAGAAGAAGTGACGAGACGGCTTGTGGAAGGATTAGCCTCCTACGGTTGTACGATCGTCTCGGGTCTTGCCTATGGAGTGGATGCGGTTGCGCACAGGAGCGCTATTGATGCGGGAGGCAAAACCATTGCGGTTCTCGGTTGCGGTATTGACATTATCGCTCCGCCAAGCAATGCTAGACTATATTACGATATTGCGGATGGTGCGGGTGCTATCGTATCTGAAGTTCCTTTGGGAATGCGGCCCACAAAGGGTTTGTTTCCGGCCCGTAACCGGATTATCAGCGGACTTTCATTGGGAGTTCTGGTAACGGAAGGGGCCGATGACAGCGGTGCCCTTATTACCGCCCGGTATGCGGGTGAGCAGGGACGCGATGTATTTGCGGTGCCGGGGCCGATTACGAGTCCGTACAGTCGCGGACCCGCGAAATTATTAAAAAACGGGGCAAAACTTGTTGAGTCGGTTGAAGACATTTTGGAGGAACTCAATATACCGGCGAATTTAGCGAAAGACGCGGAAGATCTGGATAAAAAAATTCAGGAATTGACCTCAGCGGAGGAAAAGAAGATTGCAGTGTTATTGTCAGACCGGCGGATGTATATTGATGAGATTGTGCGGGTATCCGGCTTGACAGCCAGGCAGGTTGGGTCTACCATCACCCTTCTTGAAATGAAGAGGATAATAAAGGATTATGGAGAGAAGGTATACGGAATATGGATTTAATCATTGTTGAGTCACCGACAAAAGCGAGGACACTGACGAAATTTCTGGGTGGTAAATATACCGTGGAGGCGACGTTCGGCCACATCCGCGATTTGCCCAAAGCCGAGCTGGGAGTGGATCTGGAAAATAATTTTACGCCGCGCTATGTCATCCCGCGCGATAAAGCCAAACGCGTCGGCGAACTCAAGGATCTGGCCAAGAAGGCGGGTAGAGTAATATTGGCGACCGATCCCGACCGCGAGGGAGAAGCAATTGCCTGGCACGTCGCACACATACTCGCGACAAGTGGCAAGCGGCAAGCGACAAGCAAGAAAAAAAATCAGAAGGATTCCGGCATGTTGCCGGTCGCGGATAGTGTGTCTTCTTTTAAGCGCATTGTGTTTCATGAAATTACGGAAGAAGCGATCAAAGAGGCGCTCGCGAATCCACGGGAAATTGATGTGAAGCTTGTTGATGCCCAGCAAGCTCGAAGAGTGCTGGACCGGCTGGTCGGATACAAATTATCGCCGCTTCTCTGGAAAAAATTATCCAAACGCTGGCTATCGGCGGGCCGTGTGCAGTCTGTGGCCGTACGGCTTATTGTCGAGCGCGAGCGCGAGATCCGGAAGTTCACAAAACAGGAATATTGGACCATCGAAGGGACCTTCGCTTCTCCGAATGCTCACGGAACAGGCGATTCCAAACCACCGCAAATAATAATAGCCCAGCTTGTTTCCAAAGACGCCGTCAAATATGAGGAAACGCTTGTGTTTGATCTTTTTGACGGAAAATATACGACAACAAAAACGAGTATCGGGAATGAAGCTGCGGCCGGTGCAATTATTACCGATCTCCACGCGCCGTTTACCGTTTCCGCGGTTGATAAAAAGGAAATCAGGCGTTTTCCCGGTCCGCCGTATACGACAAGTACGCTTCAGCAGGATGCCGGCCGGAAACTGTATTATTCTGCCAAAAAAACCATGCAGCTTGCCCAAAAGCTCTATGAGGAAGGCTACATTACGTATCACCGTACCGACAGCGTCAACCTTTCGGAGAAGTTTTTAGGGGAAGCGCGCACCTACATTGAAAAAACCTTTGGGAAAGAATATTTACCGTCTGCGTCGAAACATTTTCAGACGAAGTCTAAAGTTGCCCAGGAAGCGCATGAAGCCATCCGTCCGACTGATGTCGCCCTCACGAGCGATCAACTGGATGGGTCGGGCGAGATTAACCGTGATCATCACCGGCTGTATGAAATTATTTGGAAGCGCGCGATGGCGAGCCAGGCGCGGGAGGCGGTTTTCGATTCGACGACCGTTGATATTGCAAGCGGTAACGGGTATGTCTTTGAGGCCCAGGGATCGGTTATAAAGTTTGACGGATTTTTACGTATCATGGGCCGCGATACCGATGAAGTCGTCATTCCGAACGTTGCCGTAGGCGACAATCTGACGAGCGAAAGCACTATTCCGACCCAACATTTTACTAACCCGCCACCCCGATACACAGAGGCGTCGCTTGTCAAAACACTCGAGGAAAAGGATATCGGGCGTCCGTCAACATACGCGCCCATCATTTCTACCATCCAGGAACGGCAATACGTGATCCGTGAAGAAAAAAAGATGGTGCCGACGGAATTGGGTGAATCGGTAACGGATTTTCTTGTCCAATATTTTCCCGAAATTATGGATCTTCCGTTTACTGCCCATCTTGAAGCCGATCTTGATGCAATCGCCAATGGCGATAAAGCCTGGCAGCCGGTTATCGCTGATTTTTATACCCCGTTTGCAAAAGACTTATCAACGACGTATGACACAGCGGAAAAGGTGAAGGTTGCCGTTGAGGAGTTGGGGGAGCCCTGTCCGACATGCGGACATCCGCTTGTTATTCGGGTCGGGCGGTACGGGAAATTTGTTGCATGCAGCACCTTCCCGGCCTGCAAATATACGCGGCCGTTTGCCGAGAAAATCGATGTGAAGTGTCCGCGCTGCGGCGGCGATATCATCATCAAGAAGAGCAGGAAGGGGAAAACATTCTATGGCTGCAGTAATTACCCCAAATGCAACTTCGCTGCGTGGAAAAAAGAGGACATTAAATAAATCCGACAAATACTACAAATAAGCAAATCCGACAAATGTTTTGACCAATTACATTGGTAGTATTTGTAGTATTTATGGCATTTGTAGTATTGTTAAGCTATGGATGATCGGACCAGAACGTTGGCCGCTGTTACTGTGATTATCGGTGTTCTTGTGCTTGTTGCCATTATTGTCGGCGTTCTGGTTTCCGGTAAAACTGTTGTCTCTCCGGTGCCTGATGACGATGCCATAAAGATTATTTTCGTTTCTCCTTCACAAATTCCGACCTTAACCCCCACGCCGACACTCGCGCCAAGTACAAAGCCCGTGAAAAAGACGTAAAATCGCTATGTCTTTCTTATTAACACTCGATCAATCGGTATTTCTCTTTATCAATCATCTATGGCGGTCGCCGATGTTGGGCGTGATAGCCGGGTTTTTATCCGGTATAGGTGAGTGGGGAGCGGTATGGTTTCTGATCGCCATCATATTATTTATTCGGGAAGAAGAGCGGGATCATTGGTTTTTTGCGCCATTTATATTTTCTGCTGCTTTTGGCTGGATACTCTCTGAAGTGATTATTAAATGGATTGTTGCCCGCCCGCGACCATCGGAGACGATAGGTGCAATTATTTTAACCAATCCCGGAAACTATTCATTCCCCTCGACACATGCGACACTCGCCTGGGCGATGGCGTTCCTTTTATCGAAGGAGGAGCCAAAACTGTCCTTTTGGTTTTACCTCCTTGCCATTCTTATCTCGCTCTCGCGGATTTATCTTGGCGTACATTACCCGAGTGACGTTATCGGTGGGGCGCTTTTAGGTTGGGGAATCGGCTTACTTGCTATGAGAATCGAGCTTTCGATACGACCCCGAAAGAGAAAGCGTGGAAAATCCTGATATAATGTCCTCATGATTAAACTCAACGCGAAGGAACTTCGGACGACGCCGGTAGATGAGGAAGTCGCTAAATCCCTTAAGAAAAACCCGATAACCGTTATTCTTGATAACGTTCTTGATACCTACAATGTCGGGTCGATCTTCAGACTAGCCGATGCGGTGGCCGCAGAAAAAGTGATTCTTTGCGGGCAGACGTTGACGCCACCGAATTCCCGGATTAAAAAAGCTTCGATTAACACCTGGCAATGGGTGAATTGGGAATATAGGCCAACCGCCAAAGAGGCGGTTGAAGATCTAAGATTAAA
>Ga0182021_10000687_pt1 | contig 37218 bp, 39 predicted proteins | sample 612E3MmetaG_FD_120493 | JGI IMG/M metagenome (GOLD analysis project Ga0182021, IMG submission 120493) | Permafrost microbial communities from Stordalen Mire, Sweden - 612E3M metaG (Illumina Assembly) | ecosystem: Environmental > Terrestrial > Soil > Wetlands > Permafrost | place: Sweden...
AGTTTTTAATCGGGGTATTCAAGGAAAAGCCATGTTCCCGGGCAATGTCTTCAAGTCGATAAAAATACCAGTATTGCGTCTGGTATGGTTTAATCCCACCCTGCGCAATCGATAATTCTTTATCGGGCATGATCAGATCCGAGTCGATTTCCAACTTGAATCCAAGACCGGTGCATGCGGGGCAGGCGCCGTGAGGACTATTGAAACTGAACGTCCGGGGGGCAATTTCACCGATACTGATTTCGCAATAGACGCAGGCGAAGTGTTCCGAGAAGAGGAGTTCTTCTCCATCAACAATTGAAATTAACACCACTCCTGAGCCGAGTTTTAAAGCTGTTTCCACCGAATCCGCAATGCGGCTCTGGCTGTCACTTTCACCAGTGACCAAACGATCAACGACCACTTCAATGTTGTGTTTTTTATTTTTATCGAGTTGAATCTGTTCGGAGAGGGCGAAGATTGTTTTATCAACTCTGACGCGGACATAACCCTGTTTACGCAGATCATCGAATATCGATTGATATTCCCCCTTACGGTCCTTCACCAGTGGCGCAAGTATCAGGATGCGCTTGCCTTCCGGTAATCCCTTGATAGCATCGACGATCTGTTCCACTGTCTGGCTGGTAATTTCGCGTCCGCACTTCGGGCAGTGAGGATGCCCCACCCGAGCGAACAGCAGTCTGAGGTAGTCATAGACCTCGGTGATCGTGCCCATAGTGGAACGCGGATTTTTTCCTACGCCTTTCTGGTCGATAGAGATTGCAGGACTGAGCCCTTCGATGTAGTCTACATCCGGTTTTTCCATCCTGCCCAGAAATTGGCGTGCGTAGGCAGACAGCGATTCCATATATCGGCGCTGACCTTCGGCGTAAATCGTATCAAATGCCAGCGAACTTTTACCTGAACCCGAGACGCCGGTAATCACTACAAGCTTATTGCGAGGGATGGTGACATCGATATTTTTAAGGTTGTGCTCGCGGGCGCCTTTTACAACAATTGAATCCAGAGGCATATTTTCCCTTCTTGATTAATTCTAACATTTGTTCTAGTTTTCTGACAACCGGATATGGTTTTGTCGTATCACTTAATATTATTTTACAATAATTCCCACTTCAGCCTTTAACTGACGTCAAAGAGAGAACGGGAGAGGCTTAATGAGACATTTTTAGTAAGTGACGGCAATATAAAAAAGAAGCAGGGGACTGGCTTACCAATCCCCTGCTAAATTCAACTTCCTTCTATTTAATTAATATAAATCTATTGTTTTTTCAAGTGTCCCGGGGACAACACGGTGGACAGTCAGGGTAGCCCCGGTCGGCGGCACAAGTTGGATATTAAAGGAGTCATAAGCCGTGATGTTGGATGAACTCGGTAGCACGACATCGACGGTAAACTGCTCATCACTCTCCAGCATATTCGGGGTACCGCGTTCTGTGCTGCCACTGGACAAACTCATGGTGAAAGGAAGCCCTTCGCCATGTGTTTTCGTGTCCCAATAATTAACGACGACGGCATTTTTATCGATCATGGCGGTAGGAATCGTCAGTGCAACATTGAAGACAACCTCTTCAATCCGGGTCTGGTTTGTGCTGATACCAAGGACGTTCCCTTTGATAATCATATTTCCCTGGACTTGCTCCAGACCTTTGTAGACGGTTTCCTTGCCCTTTTCTGCGGAGAAGATACCGGCCGAAAGAACGGCATAAGCCAATACCGAGGCTACCGTTACGAAAGCAATCAGGATGATTGCCGTTTCAAGTCCGGTCATACCTTTCTGACCGCGATTGAGATTTTTAAGAGCTTTGCTGATTTTGTTTAACATTCTGTTTCCTCCTTGCTGAATGACTAAATACAGAATAAAGCGCATCATAGAAATTAGTCATAAACACAAAGCGATAAATATAAACATTTTGTAAACAAAATTTATTGGCTTGAGCTGGTTTTAGCTTTGGCAACCTTTAAAGGAAAGAAAAAAGACGGATTATTCAGACATAAAGATAAACCGCACATTCAACAGATTGTAGTATTAAATTTGGTGTGCACAGACGAATATTGTTATTCCCGCACGGTCAGGACGGGTATCGAAGAATGATGCACTACATAATCGGCGGTGCTACCTAGGGCAAAACGTCTGAAGCCGCCATGGCCGTGCGTTGCGATCGCGATCATCGTACAATCGTTTTCCTGCGCGTATTTAATAATGGTCCGACCGGCAGAACCGGACTGGATTATAATTTCTACGTCCAACTTCTTTGCTTTCAGTGACCGGGCTTTTCGCCGCAGATAATCGTTTGCCTCTTTTTCTGATGCAATAGTATGTGTTACTGCAACAGGGGTACTTACAGGCACTGCCGGGGATCCTGGGATATTAAGTGAGATGATACTTTCCGGTACATCGATAACCCGTAATAAAATCACCTTGCTATGCATGGCTAATGCTTCTTTTGTCACGTATGGTAATATTTGTTCCGCCGGTTTGGAACCATCAAGGCAGACCAGGAATTTTTCAAGCATTTTTATCCTCCTCCATGCACCTCTTGTAAACTTCAGTTTCCTGTAAATCTATTGATTTATTATAGCATTAATATTTTCAACGAATTTAGTATGTTAAAATGGAAAGATAATTACTTGAAAAGAAATCGAGATGGGAATAATATGAAATATCAAGGAGGGGAAAATGACTAATTGTCCTGTCTGTAATACTCAGGTAACTGAAAAAACTAAATTCTGCTCCGAGTGCGGCAGCCAGCTTACTGAAGCTGCCTTTGAACGGGCGTGGATTATCGCCATGCAAGAGAGAATCAAATCTGCCAGGCACAACGATGTGCTTTATAATATTGTCGCGATAGTAGGAATATTATTAGCTGTGGCAATTCCTTTTGTTATGCGTTTTATTTTACATTACGATATGGATATGACGAGCTGGGTGCTTACCATGGTCGGCGTTGTAATTCTTATCGGTAGTGTTATCGGGATTTGGATGGATAACCATAAAGTTCAACAGCTGATCGCGCAACTGGAAACCGGTCCGCAGAAAGAGGAAGAATCTGTGGACGAAAATGAAACAGAGGAAAAGAAAGAGGAATAGTTCTTTGCTAAACGGGAGCTAAAACCCAAAATTTACTATTACCTTGATTTGAGACTCGGGGTTATCGTTTTATTATTGTCGGACCAAGGAAGTTTTTAAGGGGGCGTTAAGCCCCCTTTTTAGTCATGTTTTTACAATTAATTTACCCGCTTGATTCGTTTGTGAAGTTAGCATATACTAATGAAACAAAACGAAAGGAGGCGCAGAAATGTCAGAAATGGTTATTGGCACCGTCAACGATTTCTTTGCCCGATCTTTAGTAGCCGGAATTGAGTTATCAGTCCCGTTAAAAATAGGCGATATGATTCACGTCAAGGGACACACTACCGATATCACAATGACGGTCCAATCGATACAAATCAATAACATAAATGTCGCTGAAGCCAAAGCGGGCGATGCCGTCGGTATTAAACTAACCGACCGTGCCAGAAAAGGCGACACTATTTATAAAATCACTGCTTAGCCGTTATTTAATGCCCTTGAGCAGGTTAGCCATTTCAATCGCGTTCACTGCGGCATCGAAACCACGGTTACCTGCTTTGGTACCGGCACGTTCGATGGCTTGCTCCAGATTGTCAGCCGTAACAATACCATATGCAATCGGTATCCCTGAATCCAGTCCAACTTTGGCGATGCCTTTTGCGACTTCACCGGCAACATATTCAAAATGGGGAGTCGCTCCCCGGATGACTGCGCCCAAACAAATAATCGCATCATACTTTTTGGTATCAGCGAGTTTTTTTGCAATCAGAGGAATCTCGAATGAGCCGGGTGTCCAGGCGATATCTATATCAATATCATTCACACCATGCCGTTTCAATGCATCCTGTGCGCCCTCGAGTAATTTGCCGGTGATGAACTCATTAAACCGTGAGACGATCAATGCGAATTTGAGTCCTTTCCCCTGTAACATACCTTCAAAAGTTTTGCTCATCGTTTCCTCCTGTATAAATATAAGTATCAATCATCGTTAATGAAATATCAAATATTTTGTATCATTTCTTCTTTTTAATATCCGTGTTATTTTTCATGATACCCAGAGTATGCCCCATTTTCTTCTCTTTGGTCTCCAGATAATGAATATTATAACGATTCGGCGCACAAATAATCGGCAGAGTCTCCGTCACTTGCAAACCGTAGCCTTCCAGTCCGATCACCTTTTTGGGATTATTGGTCAACAAGCGGATGGTGTGCAGACCGAGGTTTGCCAGAATCTGGGCGCCGATGCCGTAATCACGGAGGTCGGGCGCAAAACCCAGTTTTACATTAGCCTCGACGGTGTCTAACCCTTTATCCTGCAATTCGTAAGCCCGGATTTTATTATGCAAACCAATACCACGTCCTTCTTGCCTCATATAGAGGATCACTCCCCGGCCTTCCTTGGAAATTTCTTTCATCGCCATATTTAATTGCTCACCGCAATCACATCGTAAACTTCCGAACGCATCGCCGGTAAGGCATTCACTATGTACGCGCACCAGCACCGGTTTTTCACCGGAAATATCCCCCATTACAAGGGCTACGTGTTCATCAGTGTCGATATCGCTCTTGTAAGCAATGACTTTGAATTCACCGAATTTGGTCGGCAGGTCGGCCTCCGCCACTTTATGCACCATATTATCGTGATGCCGACGGTACTCAATAAGGTCGGCGATGCTGGCAATATTAAGGTTGAATTTGCGGGCCAGAATTTCCAATTGAGGCAGGCGTGCCATTGTGCCGTCTTCGTTCATAATTTCACAAAGGACGCCGGCAGGGTATAGGCCGGCCATACGAACCAGGTCTACGGTGGCCTCGGTATGTCCGGCTCTGACTAAAACTCCGCCCTCACGGGCTTGTATCGGAAAGATATGTCCGGGTCTGCCTAAATCTTGAGGTTTGGTGACCGGGTCAATGATCGCTTTTATGGTTTCGGCCCGATCGTATGCCGAGATGCCGGTAGTGACCCCGCGAATCTTGGCATCCACCGAAACGCTGAAAGCGGTGCCGAGTCGGGCGGTGTTCTCTTCGACCATCATCGGGATGTTTAACTCATGGAGACGTTTTTCTGTAATCGGCACACAAATCAAACCGCGGGCATTTTTCGCCATGAAATTGATCGCTTCAGGTGTAATTTTCTCGGCTGCCATTATCAGGTCGCCTTCATTCTCGCGGTCGGCATCGTCCACCAGAATGATGAACTTGCCGGCTTTTACATCTCTAATTATTTCAGGAATACTTGCTAATGCCATTTATTACTCCAAATTTAGAAACAGAGCAGTTGATTAGTTATGAATGAAACCATGCTCTTTCAGAAAATCGAAAGTGACGCCGTCGGAAGACGGTATGGACAGCGATTCTACGTATTTAGCGATAATATCAACCTCAAGATTGACAATATCGCCAACTTTTTTCGTGCCTATGGTTGTTCTGCTTTGCGTAAATTCAACCAGTGAAACGGTGAAGGAATCTGCCTCTAGTTTAACGATTGTCAGACTGAGACCGTCTACGGCGATAAAACCTTTTTCGACCATATAACGCATTAACTGGTGAGGCGCAGCAACGGCCATTAATTTTGATTTCTGCTCTTGCCGGATAGATGTAATCTTTCCGGTGTCATCGATATGACCTTGGACGAGGTGCCCGCCCATTCTGCCGCCCAACGCCACGGCGCGTTCCAGATTGACCTCGTCGCCGACTTTAAAATGACCGATGTTGGTTCGCCTTAAAGTTTCGGGTTGGATTCCGAAAGAGAATGAATTTGAGGTTATTTCGGTCACGGTCAAACAGATACCGTTGACAGCAATGCTGCTGCCGGTTTCGGTGCTTTCCAACGTTTTAGATGCCTTTATCGTTAACGTGTTTGGTGTTATGAGGCTTACCTTGCCTGTTTCCTCAACAATTCCGGTGAACAATTATTTTCTCCCGATATACCCGGTAATCATCAGGTCGCTATCAAATTGATTTGTTTTGATACGCTCCAGTTTTAATGAGTTTACTACTTTATCGATACCTTTGCCACCTATCGCTGTTCTCGCTTTCTCTCCGCCGATGATGATTGGAGCGATAAAGACCGTCATTTTATCGACAACGTTCAGATCGCATAGAGAACCAAGTAGAGTGGATCCTCCCTCAACCAGCACGCTTGTGATTTGTTTCTTGCCAAGTAGCGACAGTAATTCGTCGAGATCGATCATTCCCTTTTTAGATGGTAATACTAAAACTTCAGCGCCAGCCCTGGTATAAGCTCTTTTCTGAGCCGGAGTTACTGCTTCACTAACTGCCAGCAAAACGGTACCCGGTTCACTTAATATTCTGGATGTCAAAGGCGTTCTTCCCAAGGCATCGACGATTACCCTCAACGGTTGTTTCCTGGTCATGCCTCCCCGGAAACCGCATCGTGCGGTCAGTTGCGGGTCGTCGATCAGAATCGTATTCACTCCAACCATGATTGCATCCGAAATATAGCGCAGGAAATGAACATATCGTCTGGACTCATCCCCGCTGATCCACTTCGAATCCCCGCTCTTTGTGGCGATTTTACCATCCAAACTCATCGCGATTTTGGCAGTGATAAAAGGTCTGCCGGTGGTGATGTACTTGACATAAGATTCAATCACTTCCATCGCATCGGTAGCATGCTCGCCATCAGATACGGGTATGCCCGCCTTTTCAAGTTCCTTCAATCCTTTTCCGAAAACTTTGGGGTTTGGATCTAACATTGCCGCATGTACTTCTTTAATACCGGCGGTAATAATAGCCTGAGTGCAGGGAGGGGTTCGTCCATAATGACAGCAGGGTTCCAGTGTGACATACATCGTGGCGCCTTTTGCCTGGTCTCCAGCTTCTTTCAGCGCCATAATTTCAGCGTGAGAGCAGCCGGGTGGTTGAGTGTATCCTTGCCCCACAATCCTGCCGTCTTTTACAATTACCGAACCCACTGCCGGATTTGGACTAACCTGGCCTAATGCCAGCTTTGCCAGTGAGATTGCGCGTTCCATATAGTCCATATTGAATGCATTCTAGCATCTCATCTAAAATCGTGCAAATATTTGTAAGTGGCCATGACATATCGTCATTCCCGTCCTGTTGGTCACGGGATGATAGTGCGGCGGGAATTCAGTGATAAACATGGTTTCTATATCAAATATGGAAATCAAGTATGGAACGACAAAGATGCGCGGGAACCGCTCTGCGGAACAATTCCCAAGGCATTCCTTATTTGGTACTTGCCCGTGGCTTTCTGAAATATCGGTCAACCCAACTCACGGCAAATAACAACATAATACTGACTAAAAGCGCTCCTAAATCGAGATATTTAATATTATTTATTTTACTGATGAGGCCGACCACACCGCCGCCGATAATCGCCGCTAATGCCCCGGTGGATGTAACCTTGAGTTTATCTTTATAAAAACCGGCAATCACAATTGGAATCAAACCGGCGGTGAAGATCGTATACGCGAACATAAGAGAATTGATAATGCCTTTTAGTAATAGAGCTACAGCCAGGGCGATTATACCTAACGCAACGATAGCCCATTTAGAAATGACAAGTAACTTGTCTTCGGTAATTGAAGATTTGTACTTGTGAATGACATCTACGGTCAATATCGTACTTACACTAAGGAGACAGGTCACTGCCGAAGACATTACGGCGCTGAGTAAAGCCGCCAGTACAATACCCACAAGAACCGGTGGCATTGCATTTTTAATTACTGCAGGAAATGCCTGTTCCGATGCAATGTTGGGATACAAAACAGCTGCAATCATTCCTATTAATGTGATTCCCAAAGCCAGAGGCACCAATAGTCCGGCAGTCCAAAATACTGATTTTCTTGCAACTTGACCGTCTTTGGCGGAAAAAATGCGGGAGTACATATCCGGCCCAACCACATATGTCAATCCAACCAGTAATAGTGTATCGATTAATTGGTAGGTGCTAAACTTTTCGCTGGTAGGAAAGGAAAAATAACTGGGGGGAAGGCCGGATTTTAATCCGCTGAATCCACCGACTTTCCACAACACAAAAGCTAATCCACTGAATATTCCAAGGAAGATAATAATTGTCTGCCAAAGGTCGGTTTTAAGCACTGCCCGCTGGCCACCTAATACCGTATAAAAAATGAAAACGGCGGTTGAAATAAATATCCACAGCGTAGGGCTGCCGATTCCAAGTACGCCCATTATCTTGCCGGCAGCAATAATCTGACCGGCGATGACACCCATCCATGCGACGACGATCAGAATTGAGCTAGCCATTGCAGGCACACGGCCGTATTGCTTTTCTACTAAGCCGGGTAACGTATAAAAACCGTATTCTCTAACCTTGCGCGCAAATAGAAAGCCCAGAACCACCAAACCAACACTACCCACCAGAATCCACCAGGCTCCTGTTATCCCGCGGCTAAAACCTAATCCTGCCATGCCCAGCGTAGCTGAAGCACCGATGATTGTGGCCAATAACGAACCGGTAATATAAAGTGTAGTGCCACTTCGTCCGGCTACAAAATAACTGCCGGTGTTTTTGGCCTGTTTGCGGGTGGATAACCCTAAAGCGATCATCGCTACGAAATATACGATAATAATTATCAGTGGTAGCAATCGAATCTCCTTTATGTAGCGTTGGCACTAATAAAATAATCTAAAAAATGGTTATATCCATGTACAATACTTAAAACAGAGAGAATAATCAAAAATCGGGAATGAAATGAATATGTAGGTAAAAACTAAAAGAAAATATAAGCGTAGCCGTATAAAGGAAGTCGATTATCGTAAAGACCCGGTTATCGGCTCGGTTTTTGAGTGCCGATGAGAGCAATCTCCATGTTTTTACCGCAGTGAGGACATGTTGCCGTAATAACCATCGGACGACTCATCACACGCTCAGCGACTGCAGTAACCATCGAATCAATATTATCCAATCGTTGGTCTAATGCGTCCAATCGTGCTTCAAGTTGTAAAACGTTCGGCTCGTTATTGCCGCTTTTTCCGTCATCCTCAGACTTGTCTTGTCTTCTTCTCAAGAGCGACTCTCCATCAAAATAGTATTGAACCCATTATAATAGAGCAGAGCAGGTCTGTCAAAGACACACCTGCTCTGGATGGAACGAAACTTTTTTATAAAAACCTGGCTTTTAATCTCGAAGTTTATAACGCTGAATTTTACCGGTTGCCGTTTTGGGCAGATCCTTCATAAATTCGATCCAGCGCGGATATTTATAAGAAGCGATACTTTTCTTAACATAGGCCTGGATTTCCTTCCCTAATTCTTCAGAAGGCTCGAATCCGCTCTTCAGGACAACATAGGCTTTGGGTTTAATCAAACCATGCTCGTCCTCTTTGGCAACTACGGCAGTTTCAAGGACGGCGGGGTGTGACATCAGTGTGTCTTCGATTTCAATAGGAGAAACCCAGATGCCTCCCACCTTTAGCATGTCATCGCCTCTACCGCAATAATAATAGTAACCTTCGGCATCACGGTAATATTTATCGCCGGTATTAAACCATTCGCCCAGCATGGAAGCTTTGGATTTGTCGTGCTGCCGATAGTAGAAGGCTGCCATCGATTCGCCTTTAACCTGCAGATTGCCGACCTCACCTTCAGGCACTTCGACACCATTCTCATCGACGATTTTAGCTGTGTAACCCGGCACAATTTTTCCGGAGCTTCCCGGTTTGACATCTCCGGGTCGGTTGGAGATGAATATGTGCATCAATTCAGTGGAACCGATACCGTCCAGTATTTCCTGTCCGAATCTCTTTTTCCATTCATAGAAAATATTCTTGGGCAATGCTTCACCGGCGGATGCGCAAATTCTTAAAGATGAAATGTCATACTTCTTCTCGGCATCTTTTGTCTGCAGCATATTGGCATAGAGTGTAGGTACTCCGAAAAATACGGTTGGTTTATATTTAGCTATCGTTTCAAAGATAGTTTCCGGCAAAGGTCTGTCCGGCAGTAGAACTACGGATCCGCCAACACCTGGAGGGTAAATGAAGCTGTTACCCAAACCGTAAGCGAAGAAGAATTTTGACGCGGATAAAAGAATATCGTTCTGATCAAGTTTCAAGACGCCCTTGGCATAACTCTCCAGACAGGTAAAGACGTCGTGTTGCAGATGTACCGCTGCCTTCGGAACACCGGTGCTGCCTGACGTATAATTCCATATTGCCGCGTCGTCGTAAGTCGTGAAAGACACTTGAAGCTGATCCGAACACCGGTCGACAATGTCGTGAAAACCGATTTGGTATGATTTTGTTTTATTTCCCAGGACAATAGTATTCTCCAGGTAACGTAATTTCTCGCGCCATCCGTCGATCTCTTCGACGAAATCTTCATGGGCAATGAGAGTACGAGCGCGGCTGTTATTCAGAAGAAAGCGGAAATCATCCTTCGTATACATGTAGTTGACAGGGATCGGAATGGCGCCTATTTTAATTGCTGCGTAGAAGCTAGCCATTGCTTCCGGTGAATCGTACATTACCAACATTACCCGCTCTTCCATATGTACGCCTAAAAGGTGGAGTGCGTTCCCTACGCGGTTGATCAGGCTCTGCATTTCCTTGTAGGTGTAGGTTTTGTCTTTATAATAGACTGCTATTTTGTCGCCGAACCCCTTTTCTACCGTGGCATCGATCAGTTTTGAGGTAATGTTGTAATATTCCGGTGTAAATTTCTCGTACTTGTACTGCTTTTCCATCTGTTCTCCTGCCTATTTCCTGTTTTTAGATCCAAGACAAACCGGCGGAATTTCGTTACTACGAGAAGCTGAGGGTTATACCTCATCATTACTGAAGGCGCGTTTTGACCCGCAAACCAGCATCCCAATTCAAGTCAGGAAGTGATTTTGTTAAGTTTTTTCTTGCCAATTGAATGATGATATTAAGTGAGGTTTGTTAAGTAACGGCTTTCTATGCCAATTTATCTCTCGTTATACTTTCATCTTAGCACTAGAGTTAAGCCGTTTTCAATTATTAACGAAAAACAGAAAAATGAAAGCATTTGTGTAATATTCGTATACGAAAACTACGGCGAATGATGGTAACGGTTATTTACCGGCAGTTTTAAGTCTTTCCTCAAGTTCTTTCTGTCTGATGGTTAATGTGAGGTCGCTACGGGTCTTTTCCAGTACCCCGCGCATATTATCGGTGGTGCGGCGTAAGCCATGAGTCAGCGCATCCGGAAAATCCATGGTTACCAGTATATTATAGATGTTATCCATGTCGGAAAGGAATTCTTCACCACGGGAGAGGTCTCCCTTTCGCATGCTGTCCAACAAGTAACGTCGTACTTCACCTACTGCCTCTGCCAGGCCGTGTAAAAAGGCAACAGGGTCAACTCTCAGTTCTTCCGGGGTAGGCAGATGTTTCCCGATCACCAGGGCAAGTGTGATACTACCTTCGGCATATTCTTTTTGCGCATCGATGAGAAAGCCGGTGCGGATTTCAATGCCGTCCGTCAGAGCTTGCTCGGCTTCGTCGAGGAGTTTTCTTGCCGATTGGAGCAGTTCCCCAGATTTATCCAGTTCCTGTCGATGCAAAGCACGAATGGATAAACTACTGAAACGGATTACCTCACGGCAAATCGGCAGGACTTTTTCTCTGGCAGCATCCTTAGCCACAAAACTTTCTCTAATACGGTCGGCGATCACGTCCAAATTTTCAGTCAATCTTCCCATCTTTAAACCTCAAACATTTTGATAATGTCCCGCGTACTTTTTTCCGGTGAATCTGCGTTCAAAATAGCGCTGATGATCGCAATGGAGTCAGCTCCGGCGCGTTTTACTTCAGTCAGGTTATTTTTCGTAATCCCGCCGATGGCTACCACAGGCGCTGATGTTGACTGTTTGATCTGCCGCAGAGTATCCAATCCGACCACCCTCGTTTCCTTGGTCGGGGTCGGGAATACAGCTCCGACAGCTATATAATCAGCTCCGTCAGTGATTGCTTTTTGTGCTTGTACGGCGTTATCAACAGAACACCCGATGAGCATATCGACAGGTATCAATTTGCGGGCAATACTCACCGGCAGGTCTTCCTGCCCTACATGTAAACCATCTGCTTCAACAGCCAATGCGATATCCAAGGCGTCATTTATTATAAAAAGCACATTATTTTCAGCGCAAAGAGTTTTCAATGCTTGCGCGATTGGCAGCAAGTTCTTTTTGTCGGTAATTTTGTCCCTTAACTGGATAATCTTAGCGCCGCCGTGAATTATCTGGTTGGTCATTTCCAGATGGCTTTGCCCTTTTAGTACCTGGGTATCGATGATGGCGTATAAGCCGGTAACAAACCTCGTTTTGTCCTGTCTCAAGAATCGGGCGATCAATTCCTTTTCGATGTTGTAAATTTCGAAGCGAGCCTGTTGATATTTCCCGGCGTTTACCGGGAGTCTTTCCCCCACTATTTTTGCGGTCTCTTCCAGCGTGCGTAAAGCTTCTTGAACACGGCGGGAATTGGCTATGATCGCCGAAGGCATGTCTTTTTTCTCTTTACTGCCTGCTACTTCAAGATTTGCCCCGACATCTTCCTGTGAATTTCTGGATTGAATCAGGCACTTTTGAAAGTCCCACTCACCAATGACAAGCGCATGACGTAGCGCCTTTAACTTTTCAGTGAGTACAGTATCATTTAATAGAAAGCGCGCGGTATCCTCCAGAAAGCGGAGACCTTCAGCGGCTCTATTCAGACTGGCATCGATAACGCGAAACATGTGACTGGTGTTTGATTCTGATGCAGACATAATTGTGCACTTGTGGTCATTCTAACACGAAGGTATGCTGAAGTCTAGCCGAATTATAATTATTTCCTGCTAACATTGACAAAATGGCAGTGCTATAATGTTGTCAGAAATATGGGAGGAGGTTGGCGAAATGCATCCAGCTCTGCTTTCTGAAAATCTTTCAAACTCAACTGTCCGATGCAATATTTGCCAGTGGAGATGCACTATACACTCAGATAAAACCGGTGTTTGCCGGATGTACCGGAATATACAAGGCGAGCTCTACAACCTAAACTATGCCCTAGTTTCTTCGGTTGCCGTCGATCCGATCGAAAAAAAGCCGCTTTTCCACTTTTATCCGGGAACGAAGGTTTACTCACTTGGCGGCTGGGGTTGCAATTTCCACTGCGAAGATTGCCAGAACTGGGAAATCTCAATGGTAGAAGATGTTTTAGCCGGCTCGAAGGAGATCTCACCTCAGAATGCTATCGAAACCGCAAAGAGATATAATTGCGCAGGCATAGCTTGGACTTATAACGAGCCTTCTATGTGGTTTGAATATACTCTGGATTGTGCTAAACTGGCCAAACAGAATCATCTCTATACCGTTTATGTTACTAACGGATATCTTAGCCCTGAAGCTCTGGATACGATCGGACCTTATCTGGATGCGTGGCGGGTAGATATCAAGGGTTTTTCCGATTCTCTTTATCGGAATCTGGCCGGGATTACCAACTGGCGCGTGATTCTCGACGTAGCACAACGCGCAAAAAAGAAGTGGAACATGCATTTGGAAGTAGTGACTAATATTGTGCCCACGATGAATGATGACGATGAGCAATTAGCCGGCATCGCGCGATGGATAAATAACGAACTAGGATCGGATACTCCGTGGCATGTCACCCGCTTTCATCCCAATTACCGGATAGCAGACTTACCGGCAACGCCGTTAGCCACATTGGAACATGCGTACACCTTGGGACGTCTGGCGGGGTTAAAGTTCGTATACCTCGGTAATGTGCCTGGGCATTTTAGCGAGACGACCGTTTGCAGCAGTTGCGGTAAGCCTGTGGTCGAACGCACCGGCTATCAAACCGTAGTTAGCGGATTAAAAGGTTCGTGCTGTCAATTCTGTGGCGCTGACCTGAATTTTAGAGTGGACAGAGGAGGTAAATAAAATGATCAGGGAACCGGCAGTTTCCGGCCAGTTTTACCCGTCATCTCCGGAAGAGTTAAAGTCTATGATACGGGGCATGATCGACGAAAAAGTCCCTAAAGAAGATGTTATCGGATATTATGCTCCCCATGCCGGATATATTTATTCAGGACCGGTGGTAGGGGCTACTATCTCCCGTGTTAGTGTTAAAGATACTTTTATAATCATGGGTCCCAGCCATACCGGTATGGGCGAGCCTTATAGTATCATGACCAAAGGAACATGGCGGACGCCCTTGGGGGATGTGGAGATAGATACCGAATTAGCTAAAGCAATTTTAGCCAATTCCAATTACCTTAAAGAGGACTCGCTCGCCCATGCTCAAGAGCATTCCATTGAGGTTCAATTGCCCTTTATTCAATATTTTAAGCCCGATATCAAATTGGTGCCTATTACCCTGTCACATGCTAATGCCGTCACGTACCGGAGCATTGGGAGAGCGATCGCCAAAGCTATCAAATATTCCGGGAAAGAAGTTGTGATTGTAGCCTCCGGCGATATGAATCACTATGAATCACAAAAAATTACGCAAACAAAAGACAGGCAGGCAATCGAGTCAATTATGAAGATGGAACCCGGAGAGTTGTTAGAGCGTGTCCGCGATTTCAATATTTCAATGTGTGGTTATGGCACAGCGGCTTGTCTGATTTACGCCGCCAAAGAATTCGGCAATGCCAAGGCCGAACTGGTAAAATATCAGACCAGTGGCGATATCACCGGTGATTATTCAGCCGTGGTGGGTTATGCCGGTATTTTGATAAAGACTGTCAAGGAATCACCTCAGGTGAAATTGGCTCGGGAAACGATCGAAAGTTACGTATCCCGCGGTGAAATTCCCCAACCTAAGAATATTCCAGCGGAAATGAAGGGGAAGGCCGGCGTTTTTGTTTCGATTCACAAAGGCGGTGAATTACGCGGGTGTATCGGCACGATTGGACCGAGCGAGGAAAATGTCGCTGAGGAAATTGTTAGAAATGCTATCAGCGCATCTACCGGCGACCCGCGATTTAACCCCATCACGGCTGATGAGCTGCCCCAACTGGAGATCAACGTAGATGTTTTAACCGAGCCGGAATTGGTAACCAGCGAAAAATATTTAGACCCTAAAAAGTACGGAGCGATTGTTGAGTCCGGTTGGAAACGGGGGCTATTGTTACCGGATTTGGAAGGCGTGGATACCGTGAAGAAACAACTTAAAATTTGCCGTATGAAAGCCGGAATTGATCCGCATGAACCCGTAAAGCTTTATCGTTTCGAAGTGAAAAGATATAAGTAAGAAATGAAAGAATTAAATAACGAAATTACCGAATATCTGCTGCACCAGGGCGCTACGATTGTTGGTTTTGCCGATTCAGCTGATTTACCCATACAGATTAGAGATGGCTACCACTATGGCATTAGTATTGCTGTCGCACTAAATCCTGAAAAGGTCATGAAAATATATCCCGGCCCTAACAGGGATTATTATAATGAATATCGAAATGTAAACAGGTTATTGGACAAGATCGCTGAAAGCGGCGCTGATTTTCTGAAATGTAAAGGTTTTGATGCGTTAGCGAAAACATCGAGTGTGGTCGTTCAGGACCAAACCACCAAACGAACTAAATTGCCGCACAAAACCGTGGCGACCAAATCAGGCATCGGTTGGATCGGCAAGTGCGCATTATTAGTGACTGAAGGATATGGACCGGCGATCAGATTTACTTCGGTGTTAACTAATGCGGATTTAGATGTTGATATTCCGATTACTGAGTCAAAGTGCGGAAAATGTGAAGAATGTAAGAAGATTTGTCCTGCCGGAGCCGTTTTCGGTAAGCAATGGTACCCGGGCTTGAATAGAGATGATTTCTTCAGAGCATTGGATTGTCGGGATAAAATTACCGAACGTGGTAAAGTGTTTGGACTTACTGAAGGAATGTGCGGTTTATGCATTTGGGCTTGTCCCTGGACGCAGAAGCATTTGAAGAAAAGCGGGGTATTATAATAACGTTAGCTGAAATATAATGGATTGTCGGGTCAAGTCCAGACAATAACAAAAAATGTTATCCCCGACTTGTCATTCCAGCGAAGGCTGCAGCCGAAGGTACTTTGCCTTAGTAAACGTGCTGGAATCCACTTATCATTACATACCAACATCAATACTAATACAGCATCACGCAGGGTGTTTAAGGTCGTGAATACTATGGATATGTTTGAAAAGCAGTTCGAGGAATTGAAGAAGAGGGAATCGCCTCTTGCAGCCAGAATGCGTCCAGATAACCTGAAAGAATTTGTCGGGCAGGAGCATATTGTAGGGGCAGGGCGTGTGCTTAGAAAAGCCATTGAATCCGGACAATTACCTTCAATGATCCTGTGGGGACCGCCGGGCAGCGGTAAGACGACATTAGCCACCATTATCGCTAATACAACCGCTTCTCATTTCAGTTCTGTAAGCGCTGTCACGGCTGGTGTAGCCGACTTGCGTCGCCTGATCGACGAAGCCAAAGAAAGGCGTAAACTTTATCAACAAAAAACCATCCTGTTTATCGATGAGATTCATCGCTTCAACAAGTCTCAGCAGGATGCGGTTTTACCTTTTGTCGAAGACGGTACGATCACATTGATCGGCGCAACCACAGAGAATCCTTCATTCGAAGTAAATGCACCGTTATTATCGCGCGCTCGTGTCTTTACGTTGAATCCATTAACTGAAGACGAAATCAAATTGATTATCCAGCGTGCGTTGCAGGATAAGGAAAAAGGGCTCGGTAATATTCAGGTTGCCATCGCCGAAGACGCCCTCAAGCAGTTAATCGCGGTCTCTAATAGCGATGCCCGTATCGCCCTCAATGCCCTCGAACTGGCGGCAATGACAACTCTACCTGACGGTCAAGGATTGCGTCATATTACGCTACCGGTGATCGAAGATGCGCTACAGCATCGGGCATTGATGTATGACAAAGCCGGAGAGCAGCATTATGATTTGATTTCGGCTTTACATAAGTCTTTGCGTGACTCCGACCCCGATGCTTCTCTTTATTGGTTGGCAAGAATGCTGGAAGCAGGAGAAGATCCTCTGTATATTGCCCGCCGGCTTGTCCGCGCTGCTTCAGAAGATATCGGAATGGCCGACCCGCAAGCTCTGGTGATAGCCATGGCGGCGCAGCAGGCTGTTCATTTCATCGGCGTGCCGGAAGGTAATCTGGCACTGGCGGAAGCGGCCGTCTATCTGGCAACTGCCCCGAAGAGTAATTCCTTATATACTGCTTATTCCAGCATCCAGGGAGAGGTCAAACACGGCAAAAACGAACCGGTGCCGCTTCATTTACGTAATGCGGTCACAAAGTTGATGAAAGATGTCGGTTACGGCAAGGGTTATAAATACGCTCATAATTTTCCCGGACATATTGTGGAACAACAGCATTTACCCGATTCTTTGAAGGATAAGGAATTTTATTTTCCGGGGGAATTGGGTTATGAAAAACAAATAACCGATCTTCTGAAAGCCCGGCGTGGCATCAAGAAAACAAACTCGGCTAATCAGGAAAAACCGGAGTGACATCGAAACACATCTTTTTTCCCTGCGGTGACATTCAACTCGAGGGCGAGTTATCTTTACCTGAAGGTAAGATTCCATTTCCTATAGTGGTTATCTGCCATCCTCATCCTCTCTATGGCGGCAATATGGATAATAATGTAGTGATGGCGATCTCTTCGGCTTTCCTTAACCAACCGATTGCCGTATTGCGGTTCAATTTCCGCGGTGTGGGTAATAGCGGCGGTAAATTTAATGGAGGAATCGGCGAGCAGGACGATGTTAAATCGGCGCTTGATTTTGTCTCAAAATTACCGGAAATCGATCGCAATAGGGTCGGACTGGCCGGCTATTCTTTCGGGGGCTTAATGGCTTTGTCTGTCGCAATGGGTGACGATCGCGTAAGACAATTGGCTTTAGTTTCCCCGGCGTTGAACGAAAAAGGATGGGCTCAATTTAAAGAATATAATTTGCCCAAGTTCGTAATCGTTGGGGATGCCGACTACATGGTCCCATTCCAACCGTTCCGGCACTTATTTGGAAATACTAAACAGTATCAGATTATCGCGGGCGCGGATCACTTCTGGATAGGCACCGAATTAGCAGTGAGCGAGAAAATATATCGCTTCTTCTGTGATGGATTTCAGAATAATTAACACCATTCCGGTTACTTGATTTTCGATTATTGAAGTTCCACTTATTGAGGCTTGAAATGTTGATGATGAAAGGGTAATATGTCACTGGGAATATAAATATAAAGGGAAACCAATAAAGTAACTTGAAGGATTGAGAGATGTCTGATAATCGTCGCGTTTATCCGGAGGACTTCTCACAATCCTTTGTTAATATAGTTATGATGTTAAAAAAGGACAGCCGTTTTGTTCGGTGCTTTTTAGACTGGACCGATAGCTACAGTTATTAACAATATCTGTAAAAACGGTGGATTTACAGGTTTTTTAGCAGACTTATCGCATAATTAGTAATTGGTTTCTACATGAAGTCGGAGGATTTGAATGCAAGGCGTTGCGGAAGTAAAGAACGGAATCGACAGGAATATCGTATATGAGATGCGGCGTGCCGGTTCATCTATGAGGGAAATTGCGGAAAAAATCGGAAGAAGCAAGGAAAGAGTAAGGCAGATTCTGTCCAAAGGACTCGGTACAACAAACCACGATTTATTATCTACCCTGCAACTTTGCAACCGGTCCGGATTACCGAGGAATCGCATTATAGAGATGTATCATGACGGTGTGATATCGCCGGTCAACAAATGGGATGCCGGCAAACGTGATTATCTCCTGTGGTCCCCCGAAGCAGTGGTCACAATCAAAGCCTATTATCAAACCCATCGACTCTGCAAGGTGTGTAATAAACCTTTACCGAAAAACAGAATTCTTTTTTGCTCCGACGATTGTCGGCACGAGAAGCATAAGTATAAATACATGACGCCTGAGGGAAGGCAGCGGGTATTGGCAAACATCAGGCGTTATCGCGACAAAAAGAAAGCATCGATGGAACGGCTGGTGACAGTGGAATCGAGATAAAAAATTGCGTGCAATTTCTGCTCTTGTATCATTTCAAAAGCAGTAGTAATATTAAGGCGAAAAATCAGGGAGGCGGATATAATGAAAAGTGATGCTACTTTAACCGTTGACCCGAAGATGGCGGTCAAAAAAACAGTCGTCATCAGCAAAAAAAGTTTCAAATCAATGGTCGAAAACCTTATCAAAAACATGGAGGTTGTCGGAGTCAAGGCGAAACAGGGAAAATTTGTTTTTGGCAACATCTCCAATTTTGATGAACTGAACATGGAGTACGATGTCACTGTTATTCCCCCGACCAAGTTACTGTTGCCGCCAAAGGAAACCATACTGAAATTCTCAACGGATAACGGCATCAAATCCGAGCCGGTTTTGGAAACAACACCCAGAATAATAATCGGTGTTCATCCTTATGACATTCGGGCGATCGAGCTATTGGACGAAGTTTTCATGAATGCGAATCCCGACCCAAATTATATTGCCCGTCGCCAGAATAGCATCATTATCGGCGTCGATTGTCTGCATCCGTCCGCCAAGTCTTTCTCACCCTGCATGGGGACGAACGTAGCGGAAAGTGGATTTGACCTTCTTTTAACGGACATCGGTAACCGCTACGTGGTAACCGTCGGTTCTAGAAAAGGAACGGAGATCCTGGAAAAATATACTCAAACTTCGGAGCCCACTAGTGAAGACATTTCCAAACAGAAGCTGCTGAGGGATGAGACCTTGGAAAAGTGCAAACTAAAGTTGAATTGTCCTAAAGAGAGAATTCCCAAACTGTTGGAAGAGAATTATGACGATCCGTTTTGGGAGAAACGCGCCAGCACCTGTTTGAGCTGCGGTTCCTGCTTGATGGTTTGTCCTACCTGTTTCTGCTTTGATGTTCAAGATGATATCGCTTTAAATATGAAAAATGGCGAGCGCATCCGTCAGTGGGACGGTTGTATGCTCGTCGATTTTGCTAAGGTAGCCACCGGCGAAAACTTCCGCCATGATAAGACCAGCCGGTTCCATCATCGTATTTTCCGTAAGGGTAAATACATTCTCGAAAGATTTGGAAAAATGGGGTGCGTCGGTTGCGGACGCTGTGCCAATGCGTGTTTAGCGGAGATAGCCAGTCCGGTAGAATGTTTTAACGCTATTGACGAGTCTTCCAGGGCTAAGCAGGCCGCAATACGCTCTCTCAGAGAACCAACTCTGGGTAACGAACTGTATGCGCCTCGCGCCGCAGAAATAGTAAGAGTAGAAAAATTGGGGCCCAGGGAAAAAGTTTTTGAGTTCAAATTCAAGGATGGGACTGAACTGGGACAAAGACCGGGTCAGTTTGTCGAGCTCTCGATATTCGGAATTGGAGAAGCTCCAATTTCCGTCACGTCTTCACCCACACGGCAAGGCAGTTTTGAGCTGGCAATCAGGAACGTAGGGAGCGTTACAAACACTATCCACAATATGGAAAAAGGCGCTGTGGTTGGCATTCGCGGTCCTTTCGGTAATGGTTTCCCCGTCAATGCTATGGCCGGTAAAGATATCCTATTTATCGCAGGAGGTATTGGACTGTTCCCGTTGCGTTCTTTAATTCAATATGTCATGGACAAGCGCAGTTCATTCGGCAAGGTAATAGTGCTCTTCGGAGCTACTTCCCCTTCAGTAAGGATGTTCGTCAATGAGATGGAGGAATGGAAAAAGAGGCCGGACATCGATTTCCATGAGACGGTAGACAGGGCGGAAATAGGTTGGACTGGTAATGTGGGTGTGATAACTACATTGATTCCAAAAGTGCAGTTTGAACCCAAGAAAACTATTGCAGTTATCGTCGGTCCGCCGATCATGTATAGATTTGTAATCAATGATCTAAAGAAACGGGATATGGCAGACGAGAACATAGTGATGTCTTTGGAAAGACGGATGAAATGCGGTGTTGGTAAATGCGGTCACTGTCAGATAAATGGTGTATATGTCTGTCAGGAGGGTCCGGTGTTCACTCTGGCCCAATTAAGAAATTTGAGGGAGGCAGTGTGATGAAACCCAAGATAGCGTTTCTGGAATTTACGAGTTGCGAAGGTTGTCAGTTGGAAGTACTCAATCTGACGGCTGAAGAATTATTGGATCTTTTGGGCGCAGTAGAAATAGTTAACTTTCGTGAAGCTATTACGAATCGGTCGGATGATTATGCTATAGCTTTCGTTGAAGGCAGCATCAGCCGTGAGTCAGAGATACCCCGGCTATTGAAAATACGTGAGCAGGCTAAGATAGTTGTAGCTATCGGTGCTTGCGCCTGTATCGGTGGTGTCAATTGTCTGAAAAATCACATGCCTATGGAACAGGCTCTCAAGTCGGTATACGGTGACGCGGCGAAATATTATGACACGATTCCGGCCCGTCCGATTAATGCGGTTATCCCGGTCGATTATTACATCAGGGGTTGTCCTCCTCTAACCAGCGAATTCTTGAAAGTGACTAAGGCGTTATTGCTCGGTAAAAAACCGGAGATACCGGCCTATCCGGTTTGCACAGAGTGCAAAATGGCCGGCAACGTCTGCGTTTTCGAACTGGGCAAGACCTGTCTTGGTCCTGTCACCAGAGCCGGGTGCGGCGCTATTTGTGTGACCGGCGGACGCATTTGTTGGGGTTGCCGCGGACTGGTAGACGAACCGAACATCAATTCTGAACAGGAAATCCTGAAGAAGTATGGTCTCTCTTCTGAGCAGGTAGTAGATAAATTCAAGATTTACAACTCGTACTCGGAGGTGAAGAAATGACACGGATAGACGTTAATGTCCATTATGTGACTCGTATTGAGGGACACGGTAATCTGGTTCTCAGTGCGAAAGACGGCAAGATAGAGAAATTATTGTGGGAAGTGCCGGAATCGCCGCGGTTTTTTGAGGCGATGTTAGTGGGGCGGCATTATGACGATGTTCATCATATTGCTTCCCGGATCTGCGGTATCTGCTCAATTGCACACACCACTGCTTCTATTCAAGCAACAGAAGCGGCTTTTGGTATTCAACCCTCCGAACAGACCATCATGCTCCGGAAACTGCTCTACGATGCAGAGATGCTGGAGAGCCACGTACTCCATACGCTTTTCCTGGCGGCGCCTGATTTTTTGGGTGTTGATAGTGTTATCCCTCTGGCAACTACGCATAAAGACGTGGTGGTCTTGGCATTAAGGCTAAAAAGACTTGCTTATAATCTGGCCGAAGCGTTAGCAGGGAGAAAAACACATCCTCTTTCCTGTCAGGTTGGCGGTTTTGCAAAACTGCCCAATCTTAATGACCTGAAAGCTCTTAGAAAGAGGCTTGTAGATGCCTACACAGACCTGGACGTTGTTCTGGGACTTTTTAAAACGTTGACAATTCCCGATTTTGTCCGTCAGACCGAGTATATTGCCTTGCGGGATGCCAGAGAATATGCCATAATCAGCGGGCAAATCGCTTCATCGGACGCGCCGACTGTTTCTATCAATGATTATCTTGGTGTAACCAACGAGTTTTGTGTTCCGCAATCCACCGCTAAATATACCAGGAACAAACGGGACGCTTACATGGTTGGGGCACTCGCCCGGTTTAATCTCAATTTCAAACAACTTTCACCCAGAGCTAAAAAAGTTGCTAAGGAACTGGGTTTAAACGCGCCCTGTTACAATCCATATATGATTACCGTTGCTCAATTGATTGAGACATATCATGTGGTTGACGATAGTATTGGTGTAATCGACCAGATTTTGCAGAAGGGGGTTAAGGAAGAATCCAACAAAGTCAAGGTAAAGGCAGGCAGGGGTGTGGGCGCAGTGGAAGCGCCGCGCGGTATTTTATTCCATGAATATACTTACGATGATAAAGGGCTGATTACCAAAGCGAATTGTATCATTCCGACCAATCAGAATCATAATAATATTCAGAAAGACCTGGAAGCCCTGGTTCCCACCATACTGGATAAACCTCAAGAAGAGATACGATTGAAGATGGAAATGCTTGTCAGAGCATATGACCCTTGCGTTTCCTGTTCCACTCATTCCTTTGACATAACCTTCAAATAAATCATTGATATCATGTCCAAAGTAAAGTGGGCAAGGAATAGCGCCTGCCCACTTTTTGTTTCAGGATATTTAAGACAGACAGTATTCCATTTTGAGCAAAAATCTTAAAATCTAAATCAATCAGAAACTTAAAATCAGAGTGCTTTATAATTTCGCAATTCTATTTTCAGCACATCCGGAGAATCAGTAATAATACCTTCTACACCCCAGTCTAAAGCGGTCCGGATGTTCTCTCTATCGTTGCAATCCCAGACAATTATGGAGTAATTGTGATGATGCACGGCATTTACCAGCTCGAGGTTAGCATAAGTAAAACGGGGTAACATTATCCGGGCTTTGGACGATTCGATAATTTTTATCGGATCTCCGGCCGTAAATCCGGTTAAAAGGCCGCGCTGAATACGTGGGGCAAAATCAGCGATGGCGCTGACCAGATTTGGATAAAACGATGTAATAAATAACTCAGCGGACTTCATTTTAGCATTAACTATATCCGCAAAGAGGTCAAAAGAAAGTATCGCCTTAAGTTCCAGCATTACTTTGATATGTGTATGACACATATCCAGCGTTTCCTCCAATGTGGGTATCTGGTAATGATCGGCGATTTTCATTTTACGTATTTCCGGCAAAGACATATACTTGATCGGATTGCCGGCCAGTTCATCATCGTGGAAAATCACAAAATGATGGTCGGCGGTCTCATGTAGATCGCATTCGATACCGTCAATCCCCAGTTTAATTGCGGCGTAAAAAGCTTCCAGCGTATTATCCGGGAATTCCTTCGTAAATCCGCGGTGAGCGATATTTAGTGTCTTGTTCATAATAATTCCTTCATCGGAGAGGACTAGTTTTCAGCAATCTATCGGTTTCGCGACGGGCATGCTCTACTATTAGCGGTATCTGATGATAATCTCCCCAATGGAATTTTTCCATCCCTTCCAAACGAAACAGATAATCGGTTTTTGTGAGCAGCTTTTCTTTGATCGCTGCGCTGCGTATATTGCCCACAATCGCCATTACTTCCAGGAGTGTACGGGGTTTATCTCCCGAAAACACACTCGGCAAATCTATAGTTAGAACAGGGTAATCTTTCCCTGTGATATTTTCAAGCGGCAGTTCGCAAAAGATAGTGCTGCTCACCAATTCCATATCGGCTAATAAGACCGGAGGTAAAACACCGGGGAAAGCTATGCTTGCCTTTATGCTGTAACGTAATGTGCCTTTCTCGATCAAAACATTAGTGCCTTTTTTAAGATCAATAACGGATACGGCCAAAGGGATTTTAAGGTTAGAGAAAGTTTTATATCCAAAAAGTCCGGTAATTTGCGGTTCTACTGTTTCCCATGAGAGAGTACTCGCTCTCGCGAAATTAGCGCTACAATAGGAACGTTCACGTTGAAAGTAAGACAAGCTACCAGCAGCTTGAGGCTGACGATTCATGAGCAGGCCGGTAGTTTGTTCCAATCCCCAGAGAAAACGGTTATTCTCTACAAAAAAACTTGTGAAACCTTCGGTCAAGAGGTCGGGCGCTTCGCCTAGTGCAAATTGCACACTAATCGGCACACTGATGCCGGCGGCGATGATTTTCTTGATCTTAATTCCATGGTTGTGCAGCGATTGAAGAACACCGATATTGGCAACTCCCTTAACCCCTACCCCACCTAATACGAGAGTAATCGGCTCATGCATTGGCTTGTTCCAGTTTGTTCTTCAGGAGTGGGATGACTTTTTTAGTTGCCTCATAACCGCGCTCGATCGCCATCATGTAATTTTCAAAGTTATTGCTGTCGAATTTAGACATATCAATTTTAATATGGAAATCTGACTGTTCTATTGCCCATTTATCCAATTGTTTTTGTTTTAAAGACTCAATGTAATAAATTAAATCGATGCCGTTTTGATAATTTTTGGCTGAGGCTTGAACAAGCCCGATGGAGATAATAAAGTCCGTTCCTTGCTGCCGCAGCTCCGGTACAGGAATGTTTGCCAGTACATAACCATCCACCAGTAGTTTCTTACCACTCACCACAGGTGGGAATATCCCGGGTAGTGATGCTGAGGCAAGCACACCATCAATTAATTTCCCCTTTTTAATTACTGCTGTTTTCCCGGTAGTGATGTCCATCGCAACGGCTGAAAAAGGTATGGTGGTATCTTCAAATCGCTTTTCATTGAATAATATCCGCATCGCTTTCAGGTTGTTTTTGTGAGATTGAATTGATATCCGCAGGGCAGATATGTCGCAGACCGCTTCTGTCAACCAGTTCTGTGGGAATGGAGATCCCTCTTTTGTGGGACGAAACAGATTGAAATGATTTACATTGACCGAAACTGTCGCCTGTTTCACAAGTTCTGTCATTTTTTCAGTATCCTGATACAGCGCATACATTCCGCCAATAATGGCGCCGATACTGGTGCCGTTAATAATATCAATATGTATGCCGGCTTCTGTCAACGCGCGGATAGCGCCGATATGCGCATATCCACTTGAACCGCCGCCACCCAGACATAACCCGATTTTCATTAACTACTCGAGCTCCCAGTCTTTAAGACCCTGTTTGATAATGGCAACGTATTCGGGAGATGGTTTGCCTTCTTCCTCTTGCCTAATTTTAATAAAGGTTATAACTTTTACCGCCACGTCATCTTCATTAAAAACCGTGACATTAGCGTGAGTATAACCGGTAGGGTAATCTTCGAAGCGGTCCAGTTTTCTCAAGTCTTGCTCCGAAATTTCATAAACGGCGCCGGCTACCTTTGCCCCGCGGAACGGTTGAATGGTAGCTTTAGCCCCGTGCCATTCTCTGGACCAGCCGGTAAAGATGAGTTTATAGTTAGGCAGGACGGCACTGAATTTGGGTTTGGCGTCAGGGCAGTGCTTAAGTATTTGCTGCCGGCTCAAATTGGAGGCATATGCAAAATAGTCCATTATTTCCTCCGGTGGAGATAGTAGCCATTATTATACAGTATTTCCCATCCGTTGCTGTGAACCAAAAAGTTGGCTTTCCTTTTTAGGAATGAATACAATTATCTTGACATCTGCAGTTGTGTTTTTATATGATTTAGGTTGTTCAAACAAGGCTCGATATAGTTGTTTAAAATTTCGATCAAATATTAACCGTACTAAGAAATAGTAATGTCGGATTTGTCCCTTTCAAGCTCAGGGAAAAGTTAAAATGTTACGGCTGATCTGAAGCCGGATAATGTTGTTTTTTACCATGTATAAGGAGGCGAAATGGCAAAAAAGAAAATCTTCAAAAGCGCTGATGATGCCGTAGCCGATGTTTTTGACGGTGCTACCGTGATGATCGGTGGGTTTGGATCTTTTGGCGGCTTACCGATTGCTTTGATCGCCGCTTTAGCAAAGCGGGGAGCTAAAAATTTAACCGTTATTGCTAATGCCGGTGGCGTGGGTTTTGAATTGAGCAAACGCATCAAACCCGATGGATATCAGGACATAGGCATTCTCTTCGAAAAAGGTCTGGTTAAAAAATTCATCGGTTCTATGCCGGCTTTAGGCGGTATGCCGCCTACAGCTCCAATCGAAAAATCACATAATGAAGGCAAAGTTGAACTGGAGATGGTGCCTCAAGGCACATTAGCGCAGAGAATAAGGGCTGGCGCGGGTGGTATGGGCGGATTCTATACACGGGTAGGTGTCGGTACCGTGGCCGAAACGGGAAAAGAGAAGAAAATCATCAATGGTAAAGATTATATCCTGGAAATGCCCCTGATTGCGGATTTCGCCCTGATCAAAGCGCATAAAGCCGATTCTTTAGGCAACCTGGTTTATAAAGGAACAGCGAGATGCTTTAATCCGGTGATGGCCGGGGCGGCTAAAGTGACAATCGCCGAAGTCGATAAAGTGGTAGAAGCGGGGAAATTGGACCCGGAGGTTATAATCACTCCTCATGTGTACGTCAGCCGCGTGGTGGAGGTATCGAGATGAAGATACATTTGGATGAACAAACGATCGCTTTAAGGGCAGCCAAAGAATTCGAAGACGGATCAATAGTGAATCTGGGTTATGGTATGCCTGTATTGTGCGCTAATTTTATCCCCGAGGATAGAGCCGTCTATTTCCAGAGCGAAAATGGCATTTTAGGATATGCCGGGTTATCTACAGATGAAGAAAAAGATTTTGAATTGATTAATGCGGCCGATCAGCCGATTACTCCTGCGCCAGGAATGGCCTTTTTCGATAGCGCCGCCTCTTTTGATATGATCAGCGGCGGGCATGTCGATACCGTAGTCCTCGGAGCTTATCAGGTTTCTGAAAAAGGCGATCTGGCAAACTGGGGACGACCGGGAAGACCGGCCACGGGAATGGGCGGTGGTATGGATCTGGCAGTGGGCGCGAAAAAATGTATCGTCACGATGTTGCATTCTACTAAAGAAGGAAAGGCACGCATCGTGAACAAGTGTTCTTATCCTCTGACTGCCAAACATTGTGTAAGTATGATCTTTACAGACATCGCGGTTATGGAAGTAACCGAAAAGGGGATATTGCTTAAAGAAGTAGCGCCAGGTTGGACGGCTGAAGAGGTGCAAGCCTTAACGGAACCGCGTCTCATTATCGCCAAAGATCTGAAGGAAATCGAGCTTTAATAATAACTACTGCCTTAAGCGGTGATAAAGATAAATGGCTTTGTCGTAAGTAGTATAATCGGATAAATAAGTGTGTTAAGGGCTAATTCAAATACCCACAAAAATATTTTGGAGGAAAAGTGAAAAACATTCTTAAAGAGTTAAGCCGTTATCCAATCGGAACCTATGCCGACATAATCTACAGAAATGCGCTATTATACCCGAATCGAGAAGCCTTTATTTATGGAAAAGAAAGAGTCACTTTCTCTGAATTTAATGCCAGAGTCAATAGTATCGTCCACGCTTTACAGTCGATGGGGGTTAAAAAGGGAGAAGTAATAGGCGTCGTATCTTGGAACTGCCTGGAATATCTCGATGTCTACGGGGCAGCCATGAAAGGCGGATATATTATCTCACCCATCAACGTCAGATTAAAATCGGAAGAACTCGAACATATGATCAACTACTCCAAATCCGTCGTGCTCTTCGTCGGGCCGGAAATGGTGGAGACAATTAATGCATTAAGACCGAAGAATCCCAAAGTCAGGCATTATATTTCCTTCGAAGGCTCAGCCCCGAACATGGTTTCTCATCGAGACTTGTTGGGAAAATATTCCAGGGAAGAGCCTGAGGTTAATGTTACAGAAGAAGACCCGCTTTACATAATCTATACCAGCGGGACTACAGGTATTCCCCGTGGTGCGTTATTTACCCAGGGCCGTTCCCGCGAGGATATCAGAACCAAAGCTTTGGAAAAGGCTCTCGAACCCGGAGATACATATGTTATCTTGATTCCACTATTCCATGTCATCGTTTCCGAAATGTTGGCTTTGTTCTATATCGGCGATCGGTCGGTTATCATCAAATTCTTCGAACCGGCGGAAGTATTACAGACGATTCAGGATGAAAAAGCCACGGATATTTTCGTTGTGCCAACCCATTTGGCAGCCATGCTTGCCCTACCTGACGTCCAGAAATATGATGTCAGCAGTGTAAAACGGGTTTCCTACGGCGGGTCTCCTATCCCGATTGAATTACTGGAAAGAGCGTTAAAGGTATTCGGTCCTATTTTTGTGCAGGCCTACGGTCAATCGGAATGTTCGATTATTACCTACTTGAGAAAAGAAGACCATATGGTTTTGGACAAATCCGCTGAAGAAAAGAAGATCTTGAATTCTTGCGGGCGGCCTTGTATCGATACTCACCTCAGAATCGTCGATGAAAAGGGAAATGACGTCGAGACGGGTGAAATCGGAGAAATAATCGTATTAAGTAAACACAATATGATCGGATTCTGGCAGAAACCGGAAGATACCGCCGCGACAATTGTCGATGGTTGGGTACACACCGGAGACGTCGGATATTGTGACGAAAAGGGTTATGTCTATATAGTGGATAGAAAAAGAGACATGATTATCTCCGGTGGTGAAAATGTCTATTCACGTGAGGTGGAAGCCATTCTTTACCAGCATCCCGCCGTCGAAGAATGCGCCGTCATCGGTGTGCCGGATCCCTATTGGGTTGAACATGTTCACGGTGTGGTCACTTTGAAGAAGGGCGCTAAGCTCACCCCCGATGAACTTATTGCCTTTTGTAAGAAGAGACTGGCCGGATATAAGGCGGTTAAATCCGTAGAAATTGTCGATGCGCTTCCCAAGAATGCTTCGGGAAAGATATTAAAGAAAGAACTGCGGAAGAAGTGGGAGATTCAAGAAGCCGAGAAAAAATAGTCGTGCATCTTGAAAACTTCGAAAAAGGTCTGTAGTTAGGGAGTAATTATGAGTCGAAAAGTGGCTATAGTTGCGGTCGCTCAAACAAAATACGAAGCGAGTAACATCAACCAGAGTAACAGTGAGCTTCTCTGGGAGGTTACTAAAAAAATCCTGGAACAAACCCACCTGAAGTTCGAAAACCAGGTAGAAAGCGGTCTGTGTATTGACAAAATATTGCACTGCTCCGAGGATTACTGGCAGGGTCGGACCATCTCAGACTTAACCTTGCATCCGGAAATGGGCGGTTTTGCCATGGATGTGATCAAGGTTCCCGCTGATGGAACTCAAGCAATATATCATGCGGCCATGAGTATCTTGTCCGGGCACGATGAAGTTATCCTGGTCACCGGCCAGCGTAAGGAATCAGAAACTATCCGGAGCACGATCGAGAACAATGCTTTCGACCCGATTTATTTGCGTCCGCTGGGTTTTGACTTCCTGACGGCGGCAGCATTACAAGCAACGCGGTATATGAATCAATACGGACTGACAGAAGAACAATTTGCCAGAGTAGTGGTAAAGAACCGGAAAAATGCTAAAAACAACCCCTTCGCCCGGAAGGAAAAAGAAACAACAGTTAAAGACGTCATGGCCTCTAAGATGCTGGCTTACCCAATAAAACAACTTGATTCTAAACCGGTCGGCGATGGCGCCTGTGCTCTGGTTGTTGCCAGCGAAGATGCAGTCAAGAAACTCACGGACAAACCCGTCTGGATCACAGGCTTAGGAAATTGTTATGACGCCCACTACCTCGGTGATAGAGAATTAAGCCGTTCCGAGGCTTTGGAGTTGGCCGCGAAGAAAGCATATAAAATGGCGGGTATCAAAAATCCGCGGAAGGAAATAAATATAGCCGAGATTTCCGATGAATATTCATATCAGGAATTGCTTTGGGCGGAAGGACTCGGTCTTTGTGATGAAGGAAAGGGCGGTGAGATGATCGCGAGCGGTATCACGGAAATCGGCGGCAAATTACCGGTGAATACCGCCGGTGGCTTGCTGGCAGGTTTGCCTTCCGGAGTTGCAGGTATGGCACAAACCGCCGAAGCCTTTTTACAATTACAGGGGAGCGCCGGTGCCCGGCAGGTGAACGGTGCTCAAACCGCCCTGGTTCAGGGTGTTACCGGTCCCTGCGGGCAATGCCATTGCGTAATAATTCTGAACCGGCGTAAAGGAGAGATTCTGTGAGCGAAAGAATTGCAATAATAGGTGTAGGGCAAACAAACTTCAAGAGCCGCAGACCTGAAGTCTCCGAACTGGATATGGTCAACGAAGCAGTAATGGCTGCTTTGGAAAATGCTCATTTAACCATCAAAGATGTGGATTGCGTAGTAGTCGGCAATATGGAACTATTCGAAGGAGATTATGAGGTAGATATGTGGCTGGCCGGCGGCAGTGGCGCCTACCTGAAATCGGGTTTTAAAGTGCAAACCGGCGGTTCTACCGGTTCCAGCATTTGCTGTAGTGTTTTTGATTTAGCCGCCACCGGTGAGTTTAAAACTATTTTAGGAATTGGTTTTGAAAAGCAGGACGAAGGCAGTTCTCAAGCCTCGCTGCGATCAATTCACGAAGACGTTTTCTTTGATGTGGGTTCCTCCGGAAAATCGGCCGCAACAGCTGTCCAGAGCGTGGCTTTGGACATGATGCGGAGGAAATCGATCACCGAGGAGCAGGTCGCCATTGTGCGGGTAAAACAGGCGGAGAATGCCATGAGAAATCCGCATGCTCATCTCAGGAAGAAGTTAACTGTTGAAGAAGTAATGAACTCACCCAAGCTAGCCTGGCCGTTGCGGGTATTTCATATGTGTCCGACATCGGTTGGGGCTTGCGCTATCATTGTAGCGCCGGAATCACAGGTTAAGAAATTATCCAATAATCCGGCATGGGTGGCGGATTGGACGAATATCCATGGCGCAATCCAACCATTCTATGGTTCGATCACACCCTCCTGGGTTACAACGCCGTTAGGTCCTATGTGGGCTTGGTCGGTTGAACAGGCAGCTAACAGGATCTACAAGAGAAACGGAATCACTAACCCGCGTAAAGAATTAGATGTGGTTGAAGTTTATGACATGGCTACCTGGGCGGAGATCGAATGGTGGGAGCGCATCCACCTTTGTGAGCGTAACGATGCCCATAAACTGGTCGAACAGCGAGCCACCTGGCTGGACGGTGATATCCCGGTGAATCCGTCCGGTGGTGTTACATCGACCAATGCTATCGGTGCCTCCGCGATGCAACGGGTAGCTGAAGTGGCGATCCAGATCCGCGGAGAAGGCGACCAAAGACAGGTGCCCAATGTGAAAGTCGGGCTGGCGGTTACTGCGGGAGGGGATATGTATTCCGCCGGAGTTTTAATTAAAAAATCTCTTTAAAATAAGGGAGTAGAAATGGATCAGAAAACGCCTGAAGAAAATTTATTCGTAGAACAAATCATCGAGTTGCCGTTTACGGAATCAGCCGGCAAATATATCAGCATATTTTTAACCAAGATTCGTGATGAAGGAAAAATCGTCGCGGATAAATGTCCGATAGATGGCCGGATCGTGTTGCCGCCTAGAATCGTTTGTGCATTCGATAAGGTTGAAATCGAGGACAAACCGGAAAACTGGCTCGAGCTTTCCGATAAAGGCACGGTTACCGATTGTATCGGCATAGACGACAGGGAAGTCGATGCGATCACAGGCGAATTCGTCGGCACACCGAATCCAATATTATTCATACGTTTGGACGGCGGCGACGAATGGACAATTCTCGGTCACATTGCCGAGGAAATGGATGCCGGTAAGTATCCGCCGGGTGCCCGCGTTCAAGCCGTGTGGAAACCAAAGAACGAACGCCAGGGCAAAATGAGCGATATTAAATTTTTCCGGTTAATCAAGGAATAGGTGAACGGAGGTATACTAGGTTGCTTACTGTAAAACCGATTATTCATTCAAGGACGCGCAGATGGAAATATACCCGTTATGCCGGTCGTACCGGAAGCAAGTTCTTGATCGAACTCAGGGATAATAAAAAGATCATGGGAACAAAATGTCCGGAATGCGGTCGGGTATATGTGCCTGCCCGGACTCTTTGTTATATTTGTTTTAAACTGATGGACCAATGGGTAGAGATCGGTAACGAAGGCACGCTAACATCCTACACGATGGTCTATCAGAGTGAACCATCTCATCCGGTAAAGACTCCGTTTGCGTATGGTATTGTAAAGCTTGACGGAGCAGATACCGGTTTTGCCCATATCATTGGTGAGGTCGCCCAAAAAGACTTAAAGATCGGTATGAGAGTCAAGGCTGTTTTCAAGGATAAACGCGTCGGTAGTATCCTGGATATCAGTCATTTCAAACCGGTGTAGATTGCGGGTTTTTAATTCAAAATTGTCATTTATTTTAGGAGGGGAAAATGCCTATCACGGGTCCGGATATTCTGCTTTATGAGAAAAAAGACAGAGTCGTTACTTTCACGATCAACCGGCCGGAAAGATTAAATGCCATAAGTATGGAGTTAGCCTACCGTATGGAAGAAGCTTGGCAAAAATTCAGCGAAGATGATGATGCTTGGGTAGCCGTTGTCACGGGAACCGGGGACAAAGCTTTTTGTACAGGATTCGATCTTATCGATCAGGCGGAGCGTAACCGGAAGGGAGAGCCGATGCCCATGGTGCTTCCCCATTTTTATCCCCACGAAATCTGGAAACCGACTATCGCAGCGATCAACGGATTCGCCATCGCCGGCGGATGGTGGTTGGCACAGGCATGTGATATCAGAATTTCCTCTGATAAAGCCGAGTGCGGTATCGCGGAAACCCGTTGGAATATGCCTGCCGGCTGGGTACATAGTTTAACCCGCAGAGTTGCTTTGGGCCACGCTCTGGAAATTGTTCTTTGGGGCGATGCGCGTATTACCGCGCAGCGTGGATATGAAATCGGATGGATCAATAGAGTGGTTTCTAAAGAACAATTGATGCCTGAGGTCATGTCTTGGGCAGACCGTATGCGTTATCTGGCGCCTCGTTCCGTCAAAAACCTGAAAGAAATCCTTTACCGCAGCTACGATATGTCTTATTCTAACGCCGCGGCGTTTGGGATTGGGCTGGAACACAATTTACTGGGAATGGAAGATACGCTGGAAGGGAATAAAGCTTTTAACGGGAAACGAAAACCCAACTATAAGAATAAGTAGTATCTGTTGGTTGATTTGATCTCATAGTCTGAAAAGGGGGCAACATGAAGATAATACCCGTCACTCCCAAACTGGAATTTCTCTGCCGTGGCGAAGTAGAAGCCGGTACTCCGATAAAAACCGGTAAGCTGGACTTTGGCGAGATGTGTATGGTGCCTTTGCTGGGAGGACACTTTACAGGCAAAATAACCGGTGAAGTCATGCCGGGCGGCGCCGATACGCAATGGCTAAAACCCGACGGCACGGTTGCACACATCGACGCGCGGTACATGATAAAAACCAACGATGGCGCCATTATCTACATCCATAATCCGGGGTTACGCGTGATTAAACCCGATGTTATCGACCGGATATGGAAAGGGGAAGATGTGGACCCTGCATTATATTATTTCCGCACTACCCCCGAAATTGAATCCGGTTCTCCAAAATATGCATGGTTGAATAGTGTCGTTTGCGTCTGCTCGGGAGCGCGGTTTGCCAAAGGTGCGATATTGGATTTCTATACCGTTTCATAATAAGTTGATCTAAAAAAGATGGCATCGCTGATGGGCTGTGCCATCTTTGCATTTCTCCTGCCGATTTCCATATTAACGAGTTAATGCTTTTATGCGAGAGCCGATAATTGAAGCTTCAATGTTATTGGCTGCTGGCCAGCCGAATGTTGCGGAAGGTACAAATGCTGAGGTATCATGTATTAGTCAGGGTGGTTAGCTCAGTTGGTTAGAGCGTCTGCTTTACACGCAGAAGGTCAGAGGTTCGAGCCCTCTACTACCCACCATGTGTCCCCCACCGTTACCCATCCCCACCCCAAATTACAATATTCAATAATCAAGATACAACCAATTCTCCAATAATTAAAACTCAAACTCCAAACAAATGCTAAATTTTCAGGTAGAAAACCATTCCCTGCTGTCATCCACGCGAACGAAGGATTCTTGAGTCCCTTAAAGCGAAATACCGTTGATCTCAGTCAAAATGTTCAACTAATGTTGATCAAAAACGATGGTCTAACAAGGTGAATTGGGGGTCCAGACTTTTCTGTATTCCGATAATTTACCTGTACTCACGAACAGACCCGAATAATATGGTATAGCTATTTTATGGATTCCCGACCAGACTGGGAAAAACAGTTGGAAATATCGGTCTGATAGGTTTATTGATAAACAAATCTTCTCCAAAACGTTGAGAATTTCACATATTATACAATAACTAACCATCCTAAATTTCGTTAATAATATTGACACCAAGTATATTTTTAGTTCACGATAATGGTTATAAATCATTCGGTGTTGGAGCGGAAAGTCAAAGCGAAAATTATCTCCTCCCATTTATTGGTTTACGGTATCGCGCACTTTTTAGTGGATGCGGCTTGCATCGGGATGCTTTTCAGCCTGGTGCACCGGCAGGTTTTTAGCCCTACGGTAATGACCTATCTTTTTATCCTCTATAACCTGCTGGCTTTCGGCTCACAAGTGATTTTTGGTTTTATTATCGATACCCTGAAAACTCCCCACCTATCCGCTCTTCTCGGCCTGATTCTTACGGGCATCTCAACATTAATCCTTCCCCCTCTGCCTGTGGTGGCAGTGGTTATTGCTGGCATCGGGAATGCGCTTTTTCATATCGGCGGCGGCATTATCAGTCTCAATCTCACTCCCCACAAAGCAACTGCTCCCGGCATTTTCGTAGCACCCGGCGCGTTGGGGGTGTTAGTGGGGACATTGCTCGGTAAGAATGGCAATTTCACCGTCTGGCCTTTTCTGCTGGCGATGGCCGTGGCGGGAGTTTCAATTTTTCTCATTCCCCAGCCTGCTTTATATCAAAAACAAACTGAAACCGCGCCCCAACAGGTTTTCAAAATAGAATACATCATCTATCTCGTATTATTCGTGGTGGCAATCAGATCACTGGTGGGATTTGCAATCGTTTTCCCGTGGAAATCAGACATAAATCTGCTGGTCATCCTGACATTCGCCGTAGTGCTGGGCAAAGGGCTGGGCGGTTGGCTGGCGGATAGATTCGGCTGGACTTTAATAGCGGTGGGTTCGTTAATCGCTTCCATTCCTCTACTCACGCTGGGCGCCGCGATTCCGGCTTGCGGCATGATCGGCATGTTTCTTTTCAACATCACTATGCCGGTGACCCTGACCATGATGTCCAACATGCTGCCGGGTAAGCCTGGTACGGCTTTCGGGCTGACCTGCGCCGCCTTGTTTTTAGGTACGCTGCCTGCTTTCACCACCCTCCAAACCTTGTTAAATAACGTTGTTTTGATCGATATTGCGATCGGGATTTCGGCTCTGGCCCTATATCTGGGTTTACGATATTACTATAAACGCGACGTTGAAAAAGAGACGTTACCACAAATAGCCCTGAAACAGAGAAATTTGCTGGAGGAAGAGTGATCCATGAATAGTTTCTTAGCAATGTTATTTCCGGTACTGGATTCCCTCAGAAACAGTATTTCAAATGATGTAGGGGGACCGGCACTGGCTATCGTCGGAATCGCGGTTCTGCTCGGCGTCACTGCTGTCATCATCGTTATCGTTGTAGTAGTAGTAAAAGTCCTGATACGCGTGCGGAATAATAACAAAACAAAAGATGAATGATTTGTAAGAAAGAGGGAAAAATGAACTTGATTTTATCTCTTTTAATGCCTGTCCTGAAATCACCGGGAGTGAGAGTTCTCTTCGACGTGGTCGGCCCTAACGGCGAAATCGGAATAAGGAGGAGACCGTTCCCGTGGGAGTTTGTATATATTCTGGCGGCCGGGATTTTTATCATCGTTTTAATCGTTTTGGCGGTAAGATACCTCATTCGTATTAGAATCAACAAAGCTAAAAATGATTGAATATCTAAAGTTTAGCGCAGAAGCCTTACTTCTCACGATCGTCATCGAAGGTATCATCGCCTGGCTTTTCGGGTTGCGCAGTAACCGGGAAATTTTAACGGTGCTGTTGATTAATGTGATCACCAACCCGCTGCTCAATTACCTGATTGCGGTTAATGGCTATTTCCATGTGATCTCGCAAATCACGGTACTGATCCTATGTCTGGAAATGTCAGTCGTCCTCGTCGAATGGCGATTACTGGTCTGGGTGCTGCGGCAAAGTACAAAGAAAATGCTCATGCTGAGCTTCGTGATGAATACCTGCTCATACCTTGCGGGACTGCTGATATTCAGATAGTTTAGCAATTGGTGTCAGACTTTAAGGATTTTAGTCACCGCTAAAAACACCAGATAGAAACAGCTTTTTCCTTAAAGACTAAAAATCGCGGCGAAGTCAGGGGTTACATCGGAAATTGCGTTCGAGCTTTTTAATATAATGACTGACCAAGGGGATTCGAATTGTTATTTCCAAAGGCTAACGATAGTTTCAAAGGTTCTAGCTATCATACAATACCGCCCAGTTTACGTTTTGTGAACTATAGGTGTGACCTGCCCCCCCCAAATCAGTCCACTTTTAATGTTAGACTGATAAATAATTAAGGGGGTAAAAATGCCAAGGAAAGCCAACACACCGGAGCAGATCATCAACAAACTCAGGGAAACTGAGATAATGCTCAGCCAAG
>Ga0182021_10000688_pt1 | contig 37202 bp, 32 predicted proteins | sample 612E3MmetaG_FD_120493 | JGI IMG/M metagenome (GOLD analysis project Ga0182021, IMG submission 120493) | Permafrost microbial communities from Stordalen Mire, Sweden - 612E3M metaG (Illumina Assembly) | ecosystem: Environmental > Terrestrial > Soil > Wetlands > Permafrost | place: Sweden...
CACCCTGTTGTTGAAGTGACCTGCGATTTCGTCGGGATCGTTGAGAATCGTCCCGTCGTCCACCGTCACGCTCGTGCTCAATACCGGATGGCCCAGCCCCCTGACAAGGGCGAGCGCGATGGGGCTGTCCGGAACGCGGATGCCCACCGTCCGCCGCCGTGACACAAGGATCTTCGGAAATTGTCTCATTTTTGCTGCGGGGAGTATGAACGTGTACGGCCCCGGGATGAGGTGCTTCATCGTCTTGAAGGCCATATTGCTCACGATCGCGTATTCGCTCACATGCGTCAGTCCCGAGCAGACAAAACTGAACGGTTTCTCTTCCCCCTGATGTTTGATGAGGTGGATCTTCTCGATGGCGTTTTTGCTCTCGATGCTGCAGCCGATCCCGTAGACCGTGTCTGTGGGGTAGATGACGATCCCCCCTGTTCGCAGAACCTCCACGGCTTTCTCGATAAGCCGTGGTTCCGGATTGACCGGATGGATGGCAATTCGCATAGGAAGAGCACGTTACGTGGTCATCCATAGGTACAAAGAATTCCACAAAATGGCAACGCGATGACCGCCACAATCCGGCTCGGGGAACGCGATATCCCGTACACGGTGCGCCCGAGCGCGCGTGCGCGGCGCATCTCACTTCGCATCCGTGAACCGGGTCTTGTGGAGGTCGTGGTGCCCGTGCGGCACGTGGTCCCTCACCCTGAGAGCATTCTGCAGCGGCACGCCGGATGGATACTCCGGACGTTCGAACGGCTGCGTCGTGCGGGCGCCGGAGGGGAAAAGTTCGGGGAAGGCTCCCGCATTCTGTTCCTGGGAACGGAGCGGACGGTGCGTGTTGAGAGGTGCGAGAGAAAGAGGCCTTCGATCATCATCACGGAAAACGAGATCATCGTGCGTCTCTCTCCCGCGAGCCCGGAAGACATCAGGCCGCTTCTCGGACGCTGGATGCGCAGGGAGGCCGGATCGATACTTCCCGCTCGTGTGAGTGAACTGAACGAGAAGTGGGGGTTCCGTTACGCGAATATCGCAGTGAGGAATCAGCGGACGCGGTGGGGAAGCTGTTCGCGGAGGGGAAACCTCAGCTTCAACTGGCGGCTTGTGATGCTCCCGCCGGAGGTTGCAGAATATCTGATCTTCCATGAGCTTGCGCACCTGAAATATCTGGACCATTCACCGCGCTTCTGGCGGCTTGTGGAGAGCATGTGCCCCGGCTTCCGCCACTCCGAGCGGTGGCTGCGAAAATACGGGCGGTCCGTTCCCCTCTGACGCGCCGCCAGATCGGGGAAGTGCCCTTGTGTTTGCGCGTCGAATTGCCTATGATTGTTGAGCCATGACGCAGCCCTTTGACATACTTCTTGTGGAAGACAATCACGAGCATCTCAAGCTTACGACGTACATACTCAAACGCAACCATGTTCCCGGGGAGATCCACGTCGTGCGGGACGGGCAGGAGGCCATCGACTACCTGTACAGAAAGAACAAGTTCTCTGATGCATCGCTCAGCCCCAGGCCTTCCCTCGTCCTTCTTGATTTCAACATCCCCCGCGTTGATGGCAAGCAGGTTCTGAAAATGATGAAAGAAGATGCAATGTTGAAGGACATCCCGGTCGTGGTTGTCAGTTCCTCGAACAGGCAGGAGGACATGGCGTTCGCGGCCGAGGCCGGGGCGAGCGCATACATTTCCAAGTCCTCCGGTTTTGAAAAGCTGAACGAAGCCCTGGCGAACGTCCATACATTTGCGTCTCCCCGCAAGCCCTGACTCCTCATTCCTGGTAAGCATACTGCATGTCCACCTGGCTCGTTGCGATAGTCGGTCGTCCCAACGTCGGCAAATCCACGCTTTTTAACCGGATCGTCGGTCACCGGGACGCCATCGTTGACGACGCGCCGGGCGTGACGCGCGACCGGCACTATGCCGAGACGGAGTGGGGCGGGAAGCGTTTTACGCTTATCGACACCGGCGGATTCGTCCCGGAATCAGACGATGTCATCGAGGCGGCGATACGCGAGCAGGCCCAGATGGCGATCGAGGAGGCAGATATCATTCTCTTCGTCGTCGACGGGAAAGAAGGGAGGATCCCGGCGGACGACGAAATCGCAGAGGTCCTCCGCCGCGGGGGGAAGAAAGTCGTCCTTGTCGTCAACAAGCTCGACGGCGACTCGGTTGCGGGAGGAATCGCGGATTTCTTCGCCCTCGGACTTGGGGATCCGGTTCCCGTCTCTGCCCTCGCAGGTCGGCGAGTGGGAGATCTCCTCGACATCGTGATGCATGACGTCCCCGGCGAGGGGAGCGCGCAGGTCGATCCGAGGCTCAAAATCGCGGTGATCGGGAAGCCCAACGTGGGGAAATCCTCGTTTGTCAATGCCCTGCTCCAGGAGGAGCGCCACATCGTCACGGAGATTCCGGGCACGACGCGCGACCCGATCGACGCGATACTCCGTTTTCACGGCGAAGAGATTCTTCTCGTGGACACGGCGGGACTCCGCCGGAAAAGCAAGATCAAGGAAAACGTCGAGTTCTTCAGCACGGTCCGAACGCTCAAGAGCATCGAACGGTGCGATGTCGCGGTGGTGCTCCTCGACGCGACGCAGGGGCTGGAGCACCAGGACCTTCGCATCATCGATACGGCGATGGAGAGGAGGCGCGCCATCGTCATCGCGGTGAACAAGTGGGACCTCATTGAGAAGGACGACACCACAGCGCGGGCCTATGAACGCGCGCTCCAGGAGAAACTCAGGATATTCGATTTCATCCCCGTCATATTCATCTCCTCGCTCACGCGCCAGCGGATTTACAAGGTGATCGACCTCGTCAAGACCGTGGACGCCGAGCAGAACAAGCGCATCCCCACCAACGAGGTGAACGAGCTCCTCGGGGCGGACATTGCGGCGTTCCCGCCGCGGAGCAGATCGGGAAAAGAGATCAAGATCAAGTTCATAACGCAGGTGCGCGCCAAGCCCCCGGTGTTCGCGTTTTTCTGCAACGAGCCGAAGCTCATCGACGACACCTACAGGCGGTTTCTGGAAAACAAGATCCGGGGACACTTCACGTTCAGCGGCGTCCCCGTCCTTCTCACATTCAAGCAAAAATAGCGTCATGGGGCGCCGGATCCTTGTTGTCGGTGGACTGGCTGCCGGGCCGAGCGCTGCGAGCAAAGCGGCCCGCACGAATCCGGACGCCGAGGTCGTGCTCTTCGAGCAGGGGGACGCCGTCTCGTACGGCGTCTGCGAAATCCCGTACCACATCTCGGGCGAGGTCAAAGCGGAAGACCTGGCGCCGTTTACGCCTGAGATACTCCGCGCGACCCGCAGGATCGACGCGCGGGTGCTGCACCGCGTCGAGGAGATACAGCCGCACCGGCGCACGATCCGCGTGCGCAATCTGGCCGGCGGCACGACGTTGGAAGAGAAATTCGACAGGCTTGTGCTCGCCACCGGGTCGCGTCCGCGGCGTCTCGGCATGGCGGGTGAAGAAGCGCGCAACGTTTTCCGGCTGAAAGCCCTGGACGAGGGGATCGCCCTCCGGAAATTCGTCGCGCAGGAACATCCGCGTACCGCCGTCATCATCGGCGGCGGGTACATCGGGATGGAGATGGCCGACGCCCTCAAATCCCTCGGGCTCGACGTCACAGTACTCCATAACGCCGTCCTTCCCATGAAGGGGCTCGAGCGCGAGACGCGCGAGTGCGTGCGTGAAGAGCTGGAGAAAAACGGCGTCCGGTTCGTGAGTATGGCGCAGACCGGCGGATTCGTCAGGGGAGGCGACGCGAAGATCACCCATGTGCTCACGTCCGACGGCTCGTTTGAGGCCGGGATCGTCGTGGTGGCGATCGGCGTGGAACCCAACGCGGATCTTGCGCGCGGTGCGGGAATACGCACGGGAGCCTCCGGCGGAATCCTGACCGACCGGCGGCAGCAGACGTCTGTCGACAATATTTACGCTGCGGGCGACTGCTGCGAAGTAAAGAGCCTGGTGACCGGCAGGCAGGTGTATATCCCCCTTGCCACCATTGCGAGCAAGGCCGGCTGGACGGCGGGGGAGAATGCCGCAGGCGGGTCCGCCGTATTCCTGGGGGCGATCCGTGCCATCGCGGTGCGCGTATTCGGGCTTGAGGTCGCCCAGGTGGGGGCGAGCGAGGCTGACGCCCGGGAGGCGGGTTTTGATCCGGTATCCGAGACGATCACGGGATGGTCCCGGGTCGCCGTGATGCCGGGAAGCGAACGTGTTACCGTCCGTCTCATAGCGGACAGGAAGACCCGGCGGCTCCTGGGGGCGAACATCTGGGGTCGGGAAGGTGCGGTCCTCCGCGCCAACACGCTCGCGGTGGCGATCCAGCAAAAGGCGACGATCGCCGACATGCAGCAGTGGGATCTCGCGTACAGTCCCCCGTTCACGCCCCTGTGGGATCCCCTCCTTGTCGCCGCAAACGCGATGCATAAAAAGCTCGGCATACCGTGAAGAACCTGACGATCATTGACCATCCGCTCATCAAGCGCGACCTGACGGTTCTCCGGGACCGGCGGACGAACAACCATCTCTTCCGCACGACGCTCCGCCGGATCGCCTCCGTCATGGCGTTCGAAGTGACAAGCGACCTTTCGCTCCGGTCACGCCCGGTCCGGACGCCGCTTGAGACGACGCGCGGGTACGTACTGGCGGATGACATCGTGATCGTCCCCGTTCTCCGGGCCGGCCTCGGGCTTGTGGAAGGCTTCCTGGATTTCCTTCCGGAAGCGCGCGTCGGCCACGTCGGACTCTACCGGAACGAGCAGACCCTCGAGCCGGTCGATTACTACTCGAAATTCCCCCGGTCGCTCGGCAGGAGCCTGGTCCTCCTTCTCGATCCCATGCTTGCCACCGGGGGAAGCGGGAGCGCCGCGATCACGTTTCTGAAGAACAAGGGTGCCCGGCGCATTCGGTTTGTCACGCTCCTGGCGGCGCCCGCCGGTGTCCGCAAGGTAACATCCGTGCATCCGGATGTGCGCGTGTTTTCCTGCGTCCTCGACAGGCGGCTTAACGCGCGCGGGTACATCCTTCCTGGTCTCGGAGATGCGGGAGACCGCATATTCGGCACAGATTGAGAGTGGGGACGTTTTTGGGCGCCATAGAAAAGCACGCCGCTTCTTGGCGTGCCTGAGAGTGGCGACGCTCTTAAGCGCCATTGAAAATCATGCCGCCTTTGGGCGTTATTGAAAAGCACGCCGCTTCTTGGCGTGCCTGAGTGCGGCGCCGTCGTTGATCACCACGCATTTGGGTGCGAATACCGCGCTCCACGCCGGTTTCTTGACAATCCCGCCCCAACCCGATATATTTTCTGGAGGGCACGTCCCCGTCAGGCGGAACCGTTCCGTGCCCCGGAAGTGTTCATTTGTTCTCATCCAACGATGACGAATCTCAAGTACAAAAAGAAGCTCGAGGATCTTCTGATCATCTGTCAGAAGAACCTCCCGAAAATGGATGAGAGCCTGATCCGCCGCGCGTTCGAATTCGGCTTCAACGCCCACCGCCACGATCTCCGGGCCTCCGGAGAGCCGTTTTTCGACCATCCGTATGAAGTCGCAAAGATCGTCGCCAAGGAGATCCCGCTCGACGACGTGTCCGTCGCCGTCGCGCTGATGCACGACGTCGCGGAGGACACCGAGTACACGATCAACGACATCAGGGAGGAGTTCGGGGACACGATCGCGGAAATCGTCGACGGTGCGACGAAGATCTCCGACATCTTCAAGAGCCACGACGTGACCCAGGCCGAGAGCTACAGGAAGATGCTCCTGTCGATGGTCAACGACATCCGCGTCATGCTCGTGAAGTTCGCCGACCGGCTTCACAACATGCGGACGCTCGAATACCTCCCCCCGGAAAAGCAGAAACGGATGGCAAAGGAGACGCTCGACATCTACGCCCCGTTTGCCCACCGGTTCGGCCTGGCGAACATAAAGTGGGAGCTGGAGGACCTTGCTTTCAAGTACCTGTACAGGGAATCCTACGACGCCCTGGCGCGGGATCTCAAGTCGAGGAGGCGCGAGCGCGAGCACTATATCCGGAAATTCTCGGCGCCCATCGAGAAGCGGCTGAAGGAATCGGGATTCAAATTCGAGATCAGCGGCCGGCCCAAGCATCTCTATTCGATCTACAACAAGATGCTCAAGCGGAACAAGCCGCTGGAGGAGATCTACGACCTGTTCGCGATACGCCTCATCCTCGAAACGGAGGACAACAACGACTGCTTCAAAGTCTACGGGCTGATCTCCGACATTTATATTCCCAACCCGGAGCGGTTCAAGAACTACATCTCCGTCCCGAAAAAGAACGGCTACCAGTCGATCCACACGACCGTGGTGGGCCCGGACGGCAAGATGGTGGAGGTGCAGATCCGCACGCGGGGGATGCACGAGGTCGCCGAGAGGGGGGTCGCCGCCCACTGGATGTACAAGGAGAACTCCCCCGCGGTCGATCAGGAGCTGCAGAACTGGGTGATCTGGGTGAGGGAGATTTTCGAGAACGCGGCGGAGGGACAGGTCCCGGCGCAGCAGCTCATGGAGAGCTTCAAACTGAACCTGTACCAGGACGAAATTTATCTCTTCACGCCGAAAGGGGAACTGAAGATCCTTCCCACGGGGGCCACCCCGGTCGATTTCGCCTACGAGATCCACTCCAAGGTCGGGGACCACTGCCTGGCCGCGAAGGTCAACGGCCGCATTGTCCCGCTTGACACGCAGCTCAAGAGCGGCGACCAGGTCGAGATCCTGACGTCGAAGAACCAGACGCCGAATCCCGACTGGGAGAAGTTCGCCGTCACGCACAAGGCCAAGTCGCATATCCGTCGCTGGATCAAGGAGGAACAGCGCAAGGCCGTCGAGGAAGGGAAGGAGATGTGGGAGAAGCGGGTCAGGAAATCGAAGCTGACACTGAGCGACGATGACCTCGAACAGTTCCTGCACGAGAAGAAGCTCGACAACGCCGCCTCCTTCTTCCTGGGGATCAGGCAGGGAAAAATCGACCCCGACGAGATCATCGCGATCATCCAGGACGAGCAGAAGCACCCCTCCGCCGTCGTGACGGAAGAGGGGAAGATCGACGGGCTGTTCAACAGGTTCATCACGTCGGCCCGGGGAATCGCCACCGGCATCGTGCTGGGGGGAACGCAGGACAATTTTCTCCACAGCTACGCAAAGTGCTGCCACCCCATTCCCGGCGACGAGGTCGTGGGGTTCGTGACGACGGGGGAAGGCGTGAAGATTCACCGGCGCAGCTGCCGGAACATCCGCCTGATGCTCCAGATCCAGAGCAACAGAATCATCGACGTCCGCTGGCCGGAGGATGACGTGACGATGTTCGTCGCGGGCATCAGGACCTCCGGGGACGACCGGCCGGGACTTCTGAACGACGTGACGCATGCCATCTCCACGACGCTCAACACGAACATCCGGAGCGTCAACATCGATTCCCACGATTCCTTATTCGAAGGAACATTCATTCTGCAGGTGAAGAATACCGAGCACCTCGAGCGGGTCCTGGAAAAGGTCCGCAAGGTGAAGGGGATGAAACGGGCGGAACGGTTCGAGGAATGAGCCATGGCCGCTGAGCCCGGGAGGTTGATGGGGATCGACTATGGAACGAGGCGGGTGGGCCTTGCCCTCAGCGATCCGCTCAGGATTGTCACGCGCGGGGCCGGGACGCTTGAGAACACGCCGGATCTCGCCGACGCGATTGCCGGGCGGGTGCGCGATGAACAGGTCGTCCTCGTCGTTGTCGGGATGCCGTACGCGCCGGACGGCGGCCCGGGCGCCAAGGGGGAAGAGGTGGGGCGCTTCATCGAGATCCTCAGGGCTCGCATTTCCGTTCCCGTGGAAGTGTGGGACGAGAGCTTCACATCGGTGGATGCGCGGCAGGCCTTCATCGAAGGGGGGATGAAGAAACGGAAGCGGCAGGAAAAGGGACGCGTCGACGAAATGGCGGCGCGGCTCCTCTTACAGGGATACATGGAGAGCACGCACAATCGCTGAGATCATAAAGGGCGGCGGACAGGCAGATTCCGCCCACCCGGCTCCAGGTTTGCCGTCACATCTCCTGCTTCACCGGCGAGCGGCCGGTTGGATGCGGGCGCACAAGGTGTACACAGCCCTCCTTCTGCTTCTCGCATTGGTTCTCGGAGAACTGGCCACCGTTCCGTGGTTCGGGGTTGCTGCCCTGAAAGCGGAGAACCCCGTCACGACGGCGCTGATGCGCCAGCGGATCGCCGAAGCGAAGGCTGCGGGGACTCCGTACCGGATCACGCAGAAGTGGATCCCCCTCGCACGCGTTCCGAAGCGGGTAGTGGATGCGGTTGTCGTGGCGGAAGACGGGACGTTTTTCACGAACGGGGGCGTCGATTGGTTCGAAGTCAGGGAATCCATCGCGAAAGACATTCAGGAAGGCCGCGCGGCGCGCGGGGCCAGCACGATCACGCAGCAGCTTGCCAAGAATCTCTTTCTCTCGACGTCAAAGGATCCCGTGCGCAAGCTGAAGGAGCTCGTGATCACGTTCCTACTCGAAAAGGAGCTCGGGAAGGAACGGATACTTGAAATCTACATGAACATCGTCGAGTGGGGGCAGGGGATCTTCGGCGTCGAGGCGGCCTCTGAAGCCTACTTCGGGAGGCACGCGGAGGATCTCACGCTCGACCAGGCGGCGCGGCTGGCGGCGGTGATCCCGAGCCCGCTCAAGCACAGGCCGGACGGCGACGGGAGATACGTTGTGCGGCGGACGGCGATCGTCCTGCAACGCATGGAAGCGCGCAACATGATTTCCGCCCCCGCCGGCCTCGCGGGCGGCGGGCGGACGGATTCGGCGCTGACGGCAATCGATTCCGCCGGTGCCCGCACGGGCGGCGAGGGTGCGCCGGCAGACGAGGATACAACGGAGTTCGACGAAGGGGGAGCGCATGGATTATAAGGACGTCACAAGGATCATCGATGAAGGCGAGGGATTTGAAGTCGAATTCAAGCGCAAGGTGACGACGCCGGAGAAGATCGCCCGCGCCTTGATCGCGTTTGCGAATACCCGGGGGGGGCATATCCTCTTCGGCGTCGACGACGATGGATCGATCGTCGGCGTTGAAAGCGAGAAGAGCGAAGTCGATCTGATCCGCCAGGCGGCGGGCGATTTCTGCCTTCCGGGCATTGAGCCCGCGATCGACATCGTTGCGTTCGACGGTAAGGACGTCATCGTCGTGTACGTTGCGGAGAGCCGCGACAAGCCGCACTACTTCACGGGGAACTCGAACGGCAGCACGCAGAGCGAGGACGAAACGAAGGTCTTCATCCGCGTGAACGACAAGACGATCATGGCGAGCAAGGAAGTCGTCAAGATCCTCCGCGACGGCCGGGCCGACGCTCCGCCGATGCATTTCGAGATCGGTGAAAACGAAAAGAGGCTCTTCCGCTACCTCGACGAACACGAACGGATCACCGCAAGGGAATTCTCCCACCTCGTCAACATTTCCGAACAGCGGGCCTCCCGCATCCTGGTCTCCCTCGTCCGCGCGGGGGTCGTCAGGATCCATACGCTTGAAAAGAGCGACTTCTTCACGCTGGCGTACGACGTCTTCAAGTAGAGGATTTCAGTATCTTCATAAGCGCGAACAGGGCCACGCCGTACGCGACGGCGGCGTTCAGCGATTGTTTGACGCCGTACATGGGGATCTCGACCGCGAGATCGGCCGCCTCGATAACCTTCGGAGAGACCCCGGTCAGCTCATTGCCCACGACGAGGCAGAGCGGAAAGACATCCTTTGTGAGCGTGTACACGGGGACGCTCTCCGTGGTGTGCTCGAGGACGCAGATCGTCATCCCCGCCCCCCGTGCGTGTGCGATCGCCTCGAGAGGATCCCGGAAATGCAGCCAGCTGACCGATTCAGTCGCCCCGAGCGACGTTTTGTCGATCTCGGGCCTGGGAGGGGCAGGCGTGTAGCCGCAGAGATACAGCGTCCGTATGAATGCCCCGTCGGACGTGCGGAACATGGAACCTACGTTGTACAGGCTCCTGATATTGTCGAGCATCCCTGAAACCGGGGTCCGTTCGCGGGTATGGGCCTCCCCGGGGGGGACGCTTCGCGCCAGGAGCTCCTCATGCGACAGTTTTCTCAAACGCGGCCCTCTTCCGTTGTGGAAAACCTCAATATAGCCACGCCGCTTCCCGTTGTCCAGCCCTTGCGCGGCCGGAGCGAATTGTGTATATTTATAGTCCATTTCTGCGATTCATAGTTGAGCCCAGGGAAGCTTGTTGTCGCCATCGATGGACCCGCGGCGTCGGGAAAAAGCACGACCGCACGGCTCGCAGCGGAAAAGCTGGGATACATTCACGTCGATACGGGGGCGATGTACCGCGCGGTGACGCTGAAGGTACTGCGCGCCGGGATTCCCCCGGACGATCGGAAGGCGATCGGCGGGCTTCTTCGGGAAACACACGTTGCGCTCCGCCGTGAAGGCGGCGTGACCCGTGTGCTCCTGGACGGTCATGACGTGACGGAGGAGATCCGGAGCAGGGAAGTCACCCGGTCGGTGAGCATCGTGAGCAGGCACAGGGCCGTGCGCGAGGCGATGGTTCGCGAGCAGCGGCGCATGGGTGCGGAGGGTGGCATCGTTCTTGAAGGACGTGACATCGGCACCGTCGTGTTTCCCGACGCCGACGTGAAGTTCTTCATGATCGCGGGGATCGAGTCGCGGGCCCGAAGGAGGGCGCAGGAATTGCGGACGAAGGGCGCCGAGCCGGATCTGGACGGGTTGATGAAGGAGATCCGTGAGCGGGACTCGCTGGACTCGACGCGGAAGGAGAGTCCGCTCAGGAAAGCCGACGACGCAATTGAGATCGACACGTCGGACATGACAATCGAAGAGCAGGTGCGCACGGTCGTCGACAGGGTGCGAAGGATTGCGGAGGGAAGGGCGTGATGAAAGTCACCGTGGATCAGCACTCCGGCTTCTGCTGGGGGGTGGTCAGGACAATCGACATCGCGGAAGACGAGCTGAAGGAGTCGCCCGAGCTGTTTTCGCTCGGTCCGATAATTCACAATCCGATGGAGACCGGACGCCTGCGTGAAAAGGGCCTGGAGACGGTGGGCCTCGACGATCTTCCCCGTCTCAGGGGAAAGCGCGTTCTCATCCGCGCGCACGGGGAGCCTCCTTCCACCTACGCGGCGGCGCGGGCGAACGGCGTCACGATCATCGACGCTACGTGTCCGGTCGTGACAAAGGTGCAGGAGCGGATCCGGAAGTTCTACGAACAGGGATTTCAGATCGTCATCTTCGGGAAGAAGGATCACGCCGAGGTCGTCGGACTCCTGGGGCAGACGAACAACGAAGCGGTCGTCGTCAGGAGTTGCGCTGAAGCGGAACAGGTCGACCCGTCGCGCAAGACGGTCCTCTTCTCGCAGACGACGATGGACAGGGAAACGTTCACCGCCGTGGCGGAGGTCCTCCGCGCGCGGGTCCGGGAGTTTGTCGTCGGGACGTTCGAAGAGTCGGCGATCGAGTTTCATGCCAAGGACACGATCTGCGGCCAGGTTTCCGGGCGCGACGTGAAGCTGAGGGAGTTCGCGCGCGCGAACGACGTTGTCGTGTTCGTCGCTGGAAAGAGCTCCTCCAACGGCAAGGTGCTTTTCGACATCTGCCGGGAGGCGAACCCGAGGACGCATTTTGTGGAAGACGAGCGCGAACTGCAGCCCGCATGGTTCGACGGTGCGTCCACGGCGGGGGTCAGCGGGGCGACCTCGACACCCCGGTGGCTCATGGAGAACGTGAAAAGAGAAATAGAGAAGATGCAGGAGCGTACCGTCATCGCCAAATAACCATACTCATCAAACAACAAGAATTTTCCCTCCCTGCCCCGGGCGGTGCCGGATCGATGACGGCGGCGGCGTGCGAGTGCGGAGGGGGAAGGCAAAGTCCCGCCAACGGGCGGGACGGTATGTCACACAGCAGGAGGATGAATGGCTGAGAGTGCACACGCGACGAGAGAAGCAACGAGGGGAATGAGCGGTCTTACGCGAAGGATGGCGATCGGTGACCACGAATACGGCGACACCGAGCGCAGCGATCTTGTGAAAATGTACGAAGGAACCCTCGGAAAGATCAGCGAGGGGGAAATCGTCAAGGGAAGAATTGTCGCCATAGGCGACACCGAGGTGACCGTCGACATCGGCTTCAAATCCGAGGGGAACGTCCCGCTTGCCGAATTCAAGAACAGGGATGAGCTCAAGGTCGGCGACGTCATCGAAGTGTTCCTCGAGAGCGTCGAAAACAAGGACGGCCAGCTGGTTCTCTCCCGGAAACGTGCCGATTTTATGCGCATCTGGGAGAGGGTCACGAAGTCCTTCGAGACAGGAGAGGTCCTCCAGGGCCGCTGCGTGAGGAGGATCAAGGGGGGCATCGTCGTGGATCTCCTGGGGATCGACGCCTTCCTTCCCGGCTCGCAGATCGATGTCCGCCCCGTGCGCGATTTCGACGCGTTCATCGGGAAGACAATGGACTTCCGGGTCGTGAAGATCAACCACCCGTCGGAGAACGTCGTCGTCAGCCATAAGATCCTCGTCGAAGAAGAGATGTCGGGACAGCGGAAGGCCATCATCGAGAGCCTGGAGAAAGGGCAGATACTCGAGGGGACGGTCAAGGCCATCACCGACTTCGGCGTGTTCGTCGACCTGGGAGGCGTGGACGGTCTCGTCCACATCACCGATCTCTCCTGGGGGCGCATCAACCACCCGTCCGAGATCGTCAAGCTCGATCAGACGATCAACGTCGTCGTCCTCGATTTCGACCAGGAAAAGAAACGCATCTCGCTCGGCTACAAGCAGCTCCAGCCGCACCCGTGGGAGAACATACAGAATAAATACCCCGTCGGCACCAAGGTCGTCGGCAAGGTCGTCTCGCTCGCCGACTACGGCGCGTTCGTGGAGATCGAGAAGGGGATCGAGGGGTTGATCCACATCTCGGAGATGAGCTGGACACAGCACATCAAGCATCCTTCCCAGGTCGTTTCCATGGGGCAGATGGTCGATGCGATCATCCTCAGCCTTGACAAGGATGCGAAGAAACTCTCGCTCGGCATCAAGCAGATGGAGCCCGATCCATGGCTCACGCTCATGCAGAAGTATCCGGAAGGCTCCCGCCACAAGGGGATCGTCCGCAACCTGACGAATTTCGGCGTGTTCGTCGAGCTCGAGCAGGGAGTCGACGGCCTTGTGCACATCTCCGACCTGTCATGGACGAAGAAGGTCCGCCACCCGGGCGAAATCGTCAAGAAAGGCGACGAGCTGGAGGTGGTGATACTCGGCGTGGACGTCGCCCAGCGGCGCATCTCGCTCGGCCACAAGCAGATCGAGGAGAACCCGTGGGACCGCTTCGGCGATCAGTACAGGGTCGGGACGGAAGTGGAAGGGAAGATCGTCCGCATCATCGAAAAAGGAGTGATCGTCGAGCTCCCGCTCGGCGTTGACGGTTTCGTGCCGGTGTCCCAGCTCTCGACGACACAGGTCAAGAACATCGCTGACAAATTCAAGGTGGGCGATCCGCTCCCCCTGAAGGTCGTGGAGTTCGACAAGGATACGAAGAAGATCGTTCTCTCCGCGGTCGAATTCCTGAAGGGAAAAGAATCGAAGATCGTTGAGGACTACGTGGCGCAGCACAGGCTTGCGCCGTCGACGATCGGGGATTCGGCGACTATTACGGGAACGGCACCATCGGGCGACACGTCGATACCGACGGAGAACTGAACCCCGGAGGCGAAAAGGGAAAAGGAGCTGCCCGGAGACCGGGCAGCTCTTTTTCATGTAGAGGCCATGCCAACTATCGCACTTACAACACTCGGCTGCAAGCTCAACTTTGCGGAAACCTCGGCGATCGGGCAACAGTTCGCCGGGAGGGGCTACACGCCCGTCGAGTTCGGGCTCCCGGCGGACGTGACGGTGATCAATACGTGCAGCGTCACGGCGCGGGCCGACAGGGAGTGCCGGCAGCTCATCCGCAGGACGCTCCGGGCCTCCCCCGCGTCCGTCGTCGTCGTGACCGGCTGCTACGCGCAGCTGAAGCCCGAAGAGGTTGCCTCGATAGAAGGGGTGGATTACGTGCTGGGGACGAGGGAGAAGGCGTCGATCGCTTCGCTTCTCAATCCGGCACGGAAGCAGTCGTCCCCGCAGATTCGCGTGAGCGACATCGGGAGCGGCGACGAATTCGGACCCGCCTGGTCGTCGGAGGCGGGCGGAAGGACCCGCGCGTTCCTGAAGGTGCAGGACGGATGCGACTACTCCTGCAGCTTCTGCACGATTCCGCTCGCACGCGGGCCGAGCAGGAGCCAGTCTATAGGGGAATCGGTGCGTCAGGCCGAAGCACTGGTTGCCGGCGGGTACAGGGAAATCGTCCTCACGGGGGTGAACGTCGGGGATTACGGACGGAAATCCGGGACGGATCTTCTGGCGCTCCTGGGGGCCCTCGTCCGCATCGGCGGGCTCGAGAGGATCCGCATCAGTTCCATCGAGCCGAACCTGCTCACCGACGAGATCGTGGCCTTCGTTGCGTCGCATCCTTCGCTTTGCCGCCATTTTCACGTCCCGCTCCAGAGCGGCTCCGATAGCATACTCCGGCTCATGCAGCGGCGCTACACGGCCGCCCGGTATGCCGCGCGGATCAGGGCCGTCGGGGAGAGGATTCCCGACTGCGGGATCGGCGTTGACGTCATCGTGGGCTTCCCGGGGGAAACCGACGCGGATTTCCGGGCCACGTGCGATTTTATCGCCGACCTTCCGGTCTCCTACCTGCACGTCTTCACGTATTCGGAGCGCGAGGACACGCCCGCCGCTCGTGCCGCCTCCCAGGTCGATCCCGGTGTGCGCGCCGAACGGAGCAGGATACTCCGGGGAATCGGGCTTGCGAAGAAACAGGAGTTCTACAGCCGCATGGTGGGACAGACGGTCCCTGTCCTCCTCGAGGAGGATAATGAGGACGGGGGCAGGTGCGGATTCACCGGGAACTACGTGAGGGTGACCGTCCCTGCGGAAGAAGCGCCGGGAAATTCCCTCGTGGACGTGTCAATCACAGGACTGCTGGGGGACAGGTGCACCGGGCGGGTCCGCACGGAGGAGTGGGTATGAGGATAACGGCTGTGGAGCATGCCGGGATCGCGCGGGAACTCGGCATCCGCGAAGGGGACGAGCTCCTTGAAGTCAACGGCAGGCGCGTCCTCGACAGCATCGACTACCGGTTCCAGGAGAGCGATCCCCGGCTGACGATCAAGGTGGCGCGTGACGGGCAGGTGACGGTCTTCGACATCGAAAAGGACGAGGGGGAGACGCTGGGGATCGATTTCGAGGAGATGAAGGTTCTCTCCTGCGGGAACGACTGCATATTTTGTTTCGTCGACCAGAATCCGCAGGGGCTCCGCAAAGGCCTCTATTTCCGGGACGGCGATTACCGGCTCTCGTTCATGTACGGAAACTACACGACGATGACGAACGCCGGTCCCGCAATCCTCCGGAGGATCATCGACCAGCGACTGTCGCCGCAGTACATATCCGTCCACGTCACCGATCTTGCGGTCCGGACCCGCCTGATGGGCCTGAAGAAGGACGACGGCATACTCGGGAAGATCGCCCTTCTGCATGACAACGGGATCGATATGCACACGCAGATCGTCCTCTGCCCCGGGATCAACGACGGGGACGTTCTTGAGAAAACGGTCCGGGACCTCTTTCGCTTCCGCAAGCGCGTCGTCTCCCTTGCCATCGTCCCCGTCGGACTGACCGACCACAGGTTCGGGCTCGCGCCGCTGGCGAAGGTGGACGCCGCCTGCGCCGGTGCGCTCCTCGACAGGACCGAACGGTGGCAGAAGGAGTTCAGAAAGAAGACCGGAAGGGCGTTCGTGTACCCTTCCGACGAGTTCTATATCGTCGCGGGGAGGCGTATACCCCCCTCGACAGCATACGACGGTTTTCCGCAGATTGAAAACGGCGTAGGGATCGTCAGGAATTTTCTCACGGAGTTTCGCAGGCAGTCGGCGGACTTTCCGGCCCGGCTCCGTCCCCGCCGGACGCTCACGCTGGCAACCGGCGAGCTTGCGCGGACGTTTATGGAGTCGTCGATACTCCCGCGGCTGGGCCGGATCGCGGGGCTCGACGCCCGCCTGGAGGTCGTTCCAAACGTCCTGTACGGAAGGAGCGTCACCGTTGCTGGACTTCTTTCGGGAAAATGTCTATATTCAGCGTTGGAAGGGAAGAGCATGGGCGACCTCCTGCTTCTTCCCCCCGACATACTGAACGGAGACGGCCTCCTCCTTGACGATGAGACGATCGCACACGTCGAGGAACGGCTTCGCGTCCCCGTCATGATGTTCGAAGGGAGCTGGGACGCGGTGTTCAGGCTCCTGAAGAACGCAACAAGGAGAACCCGTACCAGGCAATTGTTACCATCGTCCACGACTCGAGCGGCCTCGATACCCACTACGAAGGTCTGACAATGGCGACAATGCGCTGGCTCTTTACAGGCTGTTTGCTCCTTGCTACCTCTCTCAGAGCGGATTCTCCTCCCGCCGTCCGTCACTCACTCGCCGATGTCCGCCGTGAGATCCTCACGTCGCCGTTTGCCGCTTTCGCCGATACGGGGATCGCTGCCGCCGTCAGGGCGGCGGGCGCTGAAAGCCGCAGGGCGCCCGGGCTGGCCGCGGTCTACTCCCTGGTGGTCCCGGGGATGGGGGAACTGTACGCCGGCGACTTTTCGTCGGGGAAGTACTTTCTCGTGAGCGAGGGGCTCCTGTGGCTGACGTACGCGGCGTTCGAGATCTACGGCAATGCGGTGCGCGATGACGCGCGCCTGTATGCGGCGGCCAATGCCGGCGTGATTGCCTCGGGAAAGAACGACCAGTTCTTCGTTGACGTGGGGAACTTCCTGAACACGGCGGACTACAACGACAAGAAACTCCGCGACAGGACCCCTTCCCTCGTGTACGATCCCGCTGCCGGTTACGGGTGGCAGTGGGGTTCTGACGCGCAGCGCCAGACCTTCAGGGACCAGAGGGTGCGCAGCGAGAACATGTTCAACAACGAGAAGTTCGTCGGCGCCGCGATACTCATCAATCACGTCGCCAGCGCGATCAACGCAGCCCGGGCGGCGATCGCGCACAACTCGGCCGTCAGCGATCTTCTCGGCGATCTTCGCGTCAGTGCGTCGGTCGCGGGCGATCCGGCGGCGCCCCGGGGTATCATGATAACACTCTCACGCGGATTCTGACACGGGAATACATGCGCGACATCAAGCTTCTCATCGAGTATGACGGATCGAACTTCGTTGGCTGGCAATCCCAGATCAACGGCAGGAGCGTGCAGGACGAGATCACCAAGGTCCTGGATCAGATCCTGCAGGAGCCCATCAACCTGATCGGCGCCGGCCGCACGGACGCCGGCGTCCATGCCCGGGGGCAGGTCGCGAGCTTCCGGACGAACTCCCATCTCGGCGTCGGTTCCGTCCTGAGCGGGTTGAACGGGATCCTCCCCGATGACATCTACGTCCATGCGGTGGAAGAGGTCGCCGAAGGGTTCAACGCGCGGTACGATGCCCGGGAGCGCCTCTACAGGTACTACTGCTCCATGAAGCCCACCGCCATCGGACGGCACTACCAGTGGTTTGTCAAATACGATCTCAACCTTGCCGCCATGAACGCCGTGGCTTCACAGATCGTCGGCGAGCACGACTTCGAGTCGTTCTGCAAGTATGAGGCGGAGGTCCGCCATTACCGCTGCATCGTCAGCCGCTCGGTATGGAAGGAGGTGCCGGGGATGTATGTGTACGAGGTCCGCGCCAACAGGTTCCTCCACGGGATGGTGCGCGCGCTCGTCGGCACCATGATCGACGTCGGGAGGGGATTCATCCCTGTGTCAGCGTTCCGCGACATCATGACTGCGAAAGACAGGAGGAAGGCGGGAATGGCCGCGCCGCCCCAGGGACTCTTCCTCGAGGAGGTCACCTACTAGACGTGTATGGGAAGACTGACGAAACTCTTCGGCGATCTGTTGAGGGAGACTCCTCCGGATGAATCGCATTTCGGGATGTCGACGACCCGCCTCCCCGGGGGCGCGATCATCCGCGTCAAGGCCGACCACCCCGGGGCGGCGTACAAGAAGGGGGACCTCCTCGGTGCGTCGTACACGGTCCTCGGCGTCCTGGGTCTCGGGGGCTTCAGCGTTGTCTACCTCGTCTACTCGAGGGACACCAAGAGCGTCTACGCCCTCAAGACGCTGCGCGATGAGTTCCTTGAAGACGGGGAATCACGCGACCAGTTCAGCAAGGAAGCGAAGGTCTGGGTCGATCTCGAGCGCCACCCCTACGTCGTCCGCGCATATTTCATCGAGGAGCTTGCGGGGCGCATCTACATCGGGATGGAATACATCGAACCGGACGAGGAGGGGCTGAACTCCCTGGAGGGGTACCTGGGACGCCGCCCGCCGGAGCTCGTGCAGTCGCTCCGCTGGTCCATCCAGTTCTGCCTCGGGATGGAGCACGCGCAGGATTGCGGGATACGCTGCCACAGGGATGTGAAGCCCGCAAACATCATGATCACGCGCGAGGGGGTCGTGAAGATCACCGATTTCGGCTTCGCCGAGGTCATCGATCACACGCGCGCGCGGCACGCCACTGATCCTCTGATGAGAAGGAAACGCGCGCCCCCGGAATTCTCGGGATTCGGCACGCCGATGTACATGCCTCCCGAGCAATTCCAGAACGCCGCGCGTTGTGACCAACGGAGCGATATCTACAGCTTCGGCGTCGTCCTCTACCAGATGGCGTCCCGTGGGAGATTCCCGTTCGAGACGAAGCTCCGGGCGCACGAAATGCACAAGAGCGCCGCGACGGCCTGGCGCGAGATGCACCGCCTCCATACGGAAGCGTACGTCGTGCATCTTGCATCCCCTCTGTTTCCCGTAATTCAGCGCTGCCTGCAGAAGGATCCGAGCAGCCGGTACGAAACGTTTCATGAGCTCCGGCTCGACCTGGAGCCCCTGCTGAAAAAACAGGGGGGGGAGATAGTGGAATCGCGCGGGCGGGATAACCTGGAAGCGTGGGAGCTGTACAACAAGGCATACAGCCTCTCGTCACTCGGACACCTGGACGAAGCGGTCGCGTACTACGACAAGGTCCTCGCCCTCGAGCCGGGGAATACGGATGCCTGGAACAACAAGGGGGTCTGCCTCAGGAAGCTCGGGAAACTCAAAGAGGCGCTCGCGTGCTACGACAGGGCGACGGAATTTGACCGGCGGAATGCTTCCGCATGGAGCAACAGGGGAAACTGCCTGTACACGCTCGGCAGGTACGCCGAGGCGCTTGCGGACCTCGTGAAGGCGGTGGACATCGATCCGAAGAACGAATCGGCGCTTCTCAACAAAGGTCTTGTGGAGGAACGCCTTGGCCGTCCTGGCGATGCGGTGGTCTCCTACCGGGCGTTTATCGAGCTCAACCCCGTCCAGTACCAGGCTCACGTGCCGTTCGCAAAGAAGCGCCTTGCCGATCTCCAGAGGCACTGATCCCCTCCGACGATGCACATCCCCGACGGTTTCCTTGATCTGAAGACGGCGGCAGCAACGGGCGCCCTTTCCGCCGCGGCGCTCGGCGTTTCCCTCCGCCGGCTGAACGGGAGCCTCCCGAGGCGGAAAGTCCCTCTTATGGGCCTTGCGGGAGCGTTCGTTTTTGCGGCGCAGATGGTGAACTTTCCCGTCGCCGGGGGGACGTCGGGCCACCTCATCGGAGGTGTTCTCGTGGCCGCCCTCCTCGGGCCGGCGGCGGGTGTTGTCGTTATCACCGCCGTTCTCATCATCCAGTCCCTTCTGTTCACCGACGGCGGGATCGTGGCGCTTGGCGCAAACGTGTTCAATATGGGTGTGATAGGATCGGCGGGCGGATATGCGATATACAGGGGAGTGAGGCTGATATTTAGAAACGAGAGCGGGCGCCTCCTTGCGCTGATGGTTGCGGCCTGGGGGTCGACGGTGATTGCGGCGGCATGCTGCGCCGGCGAGCTCGCCTGGTCGGGCACCGTCCCATGGACGCTGGGGTTCCCCGCGATGACGGACCTCCACATGCTCATCGCGGTCGGCGAGGCGGTCATCTCTGCGCTCGTGTTCGCGGCGATCGCCGCGGCACGCCCCGATATCGTTGCGGAGGATCCCGCCTCCGCCCCGGTGCACGAAGGCCGGGACCTGTTTCTGTACGGCGCGCTTATCGCGATCGGCATCGTTCTCTTCATTTCGCCGTTCGCCTCCCGGTGGCCCGACGGGCTTGAATCGGTCGCCTCAAGGCTCGGATTTGCCAGTGCAGCGGTCGCCCGCCCGCTAGTCCCCTCTCCGTTCGAGGGGTACACGATTCCCGGCCTCGGTTCACCGGTCGCCGCGACGGTGATTGCGGGGCTTGCGGGGACGTGCATCGTGTTCGCCGGCGGCCTCGTACTGGCGCGCATCCTCACGCGCAGGAGTCCCCGGTGAGGCATGATTATATCGACCGTTATGCGCGGATCGATTCACCAGTCCACCGCCTCCCCGCGGCGCTGAAGCTCGGCGTCGCCTTCGCCCTTGTCGTATCGACCGCCGCCGTTCCCATTTCGGCTGTCCCCTATTTTGTTTCGTGCGTGCTCTTCCTCCTCTTTGTGATGATTGCGGGGCGGCTCCCCGCCGCATTCGTCGGCGTAAGGCTCCTGACGCTCGAACCCGTCGCGGCCGGCGTTGCGCTCCTCTCCCTCATGCAGCATGACGGTCTGTTTGTCCTCGTCCGGATTCTCGTCAAAAGCAACATCTGCCTCCTGGCGATGGTCCTCCTTTCCAACACCACGCCTTTCGCGGACGTACTTGCCGTCCTGCGGACGCTTCGCTTTCCTCCGCTGCTTATCACCGTCCTTGCGCTCATGTACAGGTATGTCTTCCTTCTCATCGACCAGTCGGAACGGATGGCGCGCGCGAGGAGGAGCAGGACGTTCTCCGGACGGCGGGCAAGACGCTGGAAGACGGCTGCGGGCATCGTCGGTCATCTCTTCATACGATCGACTGAGCGCGCCGAGCGGATCTATTCCGCCATGACGGCCAGGGGCTGGCGCTGATGAACACGCTCGAGGTGAAGGGACTCTCGTACGCGTACCCGGACGGGAAGCCCGCCCTGAAGGGCGTTTCGATGCACGCCGGGGATGGGGAATGCGTCGGCATTGTCGGGCCGAACGGGGCGGGAAAATCGACGCTCCTTCTCCATCTGAACGGCATACTCCCCGCCGACGACCGCCGGTGCGGCGAGGTCGTCGTCTGCGGCAATCTCCTCGCGAACGCCAACCTCCACGAGGTGCACAGAACGGTGGGGCTCCTCTTCCAGGATCCCGACGACCAGCTCTTCTGTCCCACGGTCCGCGAAGACGTGGCGTTCGGTCCGGAGCAATTCGGATTCCCTCCCGCGGAGATCGACCGGATCGTCAGGGATGCGCTTCATGAGGTCGGGCTCGACGGGTTCGAAGGGCGATCGCCTCACCACCTGAGCGGAGGTGAAAAGCAGCGCGTCTGCCTGGCGGGGATCCTCGCATGCAACCCCGGCATACTTGTCCTTGACGAGCCGACGAGCGATCTCGACCCGCGGGGCCGGCGGGATCTCTCCCGACTCATCGGCCGTCTCCCCGCCACGCGTGTGATCGCGTCTCATGATCTGGAGCTCGTCGTCGATCTCTGCAGCCGCGTCTATCTCATGGACGGGGGGGAGGTCGTCGCATCGGGACCCGCTCTGGAGATACTCTCCAACGAACCTCTCATGCTCGCCCACGGCCTTGAGAAACCCCACAGCCTCCAGCACCGCCATCCCCATCAGTAGTCCGGCCCGGTCAACGCTTCCCGATGTATGACATTTTTCGTCCCGCCGTCGTAAATCCGGATCCTCCCGCGTATGAACCGAGAGGGACCCCGTTCAATCGAGGAACGTGATGCCGGGAACAGACGGGATTGAACTCCGCACCACAGGCGGGACGGAGGCCGGTCCCTCTGTCCTCCGGCATCGTCGTACAGGTGAGGGCCCCTGATGCTATCCAAAGTCCTGAGCGGGGCGACATACGGGGTGAGCGCCTACGTTGTTGAGGTCGAAACGCACCTCGAGCGGGCCCTTCCGGCCTTTTCCATCGTCGGCCTCCCCGATAACGCCGTCCGTGAAAGCAGGGGGCGGATTGCAGCGGCGGTTCGGAACTCGGGATTCGAGTTCCCGCCGCGGAAGCTGACCGTCAACCTCGCCCCTGCGGATATCAGAAAGGAAGGTTCGTCGTTCGATCTCCCGATGGCTGTCGGCATACTTGCCGCCAGCGCTCAGGTGAGCATGCCTGCGCTCAGGGATGTCGTCATGATCGGGGAGCTTGCCCTCGACGGCTCGCTCAGGCCCGTGCACGGCATACTGCCGATCGCCCTCGAAGTCCGGCGAAGGGAGATCACCGGGCTCCTCGTCCCGTCGGAAAACGGAAGGGAGGCCTCGATGGTGCGGGAAGTCGGCGTCTACCCGATGACAACGCTCCGGGAGGTGGTCTCGTTTCTCAACGGCGGCGGGAAGGGACGCTCCCCGCTTAGCGTCGATGTCGCGGCTCTCTTCACCGGCGGGCAGGAGTATCCGTCGGATTTTGCAGACGTGAAGGGGCAGGAGAGCGTCAAAAGGGCGCTTGAAGTGGCCGCGGCGGGGGGGCACAATATCATCATGATAGGTCCCCCGGGATCAGGGAAAACAATGCTCGCAAAGAGGATCCCGACGATACTCCCTCCCATGACATTCGATGAGGCCCTGGAGACGACCAAGATTCATTCCGTGGCGGGAGTGCTCCCCCGCGGAGACGCGCTCGTCGCAAGACGCCCCTTCCGGTCCCCCCATCACACGATCTCCGACGCCGCACTTGTCGGGGGAGGCGCCACACCCCGGGCAGGGGAGATCTCACTCTCCCACAACGGCGTCCTTTTCCTGGACGAGCTCCCTGAGTTCGCGCGGAACGTGCTCGAAGTGCTGAGACAGCCTCTGGAAGAAGGGCACGTGACAATAAACAGATTGAAGGGCTCAATGGACTTCCCCGCGAATTTCATTCTCGTTTGCGCCATGAACCCCTGTCCGTGCGGGTATTTTACGGACCCGGCAAAGCAGTGCACGTGCCAGCCCTGGGAAATCCAGAAGTACCTCGCGAGGATCTCAGGCCCGCTCCTCGACCGGATCGATCTCCACATCGAGGTCCCCGCGGTCAAATACCGTGACCTCGCAAGCAGGGAGCGGGCAGAGACTTCCGCGGATATCCGGTTCCGGGTGGCACAGGCAAGAGAAAGACAGGGCGCCCGCTTCAGGGGAAAAAAGGGGCTCTATGCGAATGCAGGGATGCAGGTGGGGGACATACGGCGGTTCTGCAGGCTGGACGGAGCGGGGGAGGAACTCCTGAAGACGGCGATAACGAAGATCGGGCTCTCGGCGCGCGCGTACGACAGAATACTCAAGGTGGGGCGGACGATCGCGGACCTCGCCTCATCAGACGAGATCCGCCCGGAGCACATCGGGGAGGCGATTCAGTACAGAAGCCTGGACCGGAACATGTTCGACGACATCCGGATTTGAATCGCTCTTCTCACCGCGCCTGAAAACTGCGGCGGTACTACCCTGCAAAGAACCCGCCGGGATGTCGAGATTTCTGCCGGATTTGACAATGACCGATCAAAGTGCTACGTTTATTCCATGATTCCCGTGTCTCCATACAGCCTCCCTCTGACGCATACGACGACAACGCCCGCGTTCCTCACGGGGGACGGTTGAGGTTGGCTCATCCCGTTTTCACTCCGGAAGACCGACTTCAGCGACCTGAAGCCGGTCTTTCTCATTTCAGGGGATACCCATGCATGTTATGAAATTCGGCGGCTCCTCCGTCGGCACGCCGGACAGGATCCGGAACGTTATTGAGATCATCGCCCGGGAGCGGGCACGGCAGAAAAACCTCGTCGTTGTGTTCTCCGCGTTCGAAGGGATCACCGACCAGATCATCGCCACGAGCCGGCTTGCCTCCCGCGGAGACAGAAAGTACCTCGCGGGGCTGAAGAAGATCAGGGACCGGCACCTGGGTGCGCTCGTGGAGCTCGTTCCTGCCCGAAGACGCAGGAGCGGTGAGAAGTTCGTGCGCGAGCAGCTCGCCGATCTTTCGAACGTGCTCCACGGCGTGCTGTTCACGGAGGAACTGACCGACCGGACGCTCGACTATACAATGAGCTTCGGCGAGATCCTCTCGACGTTCATTATTGCGGAAGCCCTGAACGCCTCCGGGATTCCCTGCGGGTACATCGACTCGAGGACACTCATCAAGACCGACGACACGTTCGGTGCGGGGAGAGTACGGTATGACCTGACGTCACACCTCATCCGGCAGTATTTTCAAAAACACACGGGCCTGCAGTGTGCCTGCGGGTTTGTCGCGTCGACAACCGACAATGACACAGTGACGATAGGGCGTGGCGGGTCGGACCTCACGGCGTCGATATTCGGTGCGGCGCTCAGTGCCAGGGAAATCGAGATCTGGACCGATGTGGACGGCGTGATGACTGCTGATCCGCGAAAAGTCGAAAAAGCCTTCTCCATCCCCCGGATGACATACGAAGAGGCGATGGAGATGTCGCATTTCGGCGCCAAGGTCATTCACCCCCCCACGATGCAGCCGGCGCTCGACAGGAATATTCCGATACGGATCAGGAACACGTTCAATCCGGAATTCAAAGGGACGCTCATCGGCAAACGGGACACCTCGGCCGGGTTCCTCATCAAAGGGATATCCTCGATCGACGAAATCGCCCTCCTGAGGATACAGGGGAGCGGGATGACGGGGATCGCCGGTATCGGGAGGCGCGTGTTTAGTGCGCTGGCGGAGGAAGAAATCAACGTCCTCATGGTCACGCAGGCCTCTTCGGAGTATTCGCTCTGCCTGGCGGTCCATCCCGGGTCCGCCGCGGCGGCGAAGCGGCTCATCGAACACGAGCTCAGGTTCGAGATACGGGAGCACCAGATCGAAAGCGTCGTGATCGAGGGGGACCTGTCGGCGGTGGCGGTCGTCGGTGCGAACATGAGAAAGAAGACGGGCATATCGGGAAAGCTGTTCCAGGCGCTCGGGCGGAACGGCATAAACGTCGTCGCCATCGCACAGGGCTCTTCCGAGCTGAACATCTCCACGATCGTCTCGAAGGCGGACGAGGCCAAGGCCCTGAACGCGCTCCACGATGCATTCTTCCTTTCGGGGACAAAATCACTCCACCTGTTCATCGTGGGGACGGGCCTGATCGGAGGAGCCCTCCTCAGGCAGATCGCCGCCCAGCGGGAGTTCCTTCTCCGCGCCCAGTCACTCGACGTGCGCGTCGAGGCGGTTGCCAACAGCAGGAAGATGATGTTTGACGGCGGGGGATCGCTCGGGCGGGAATGGAAGAAGAAGCTCGCCTCAGCCGGATCGGCGATGCATCTGGAGTCGTACGTCCGCCGGATGAGGGAGATGAATCTTCCCAACAGCGTCTTTGTCGACTGCACGGCGAGCGACGCGCTCGTCGGGCAGTACAACACGATACTCGAGTCGAGCATTTCCGTCGTCACGCCGAACAAGAAGGCGAATGCAGGGCGCTATGAGCTGTACGAACGGCTGCACAGGACCGCGCTCAGGCATAACGTCAGGTTCCTGTACGAGACGAACGTCGGGGCGGGGCTCCCGATCATCAACACGATCAACGATCTGATCGCCGGCGGGGACAGAATACTCCGCATCGACGGCGTTCTTTCGGGAACGCTCAGCTATCTCTTCAACTCGTTTACCGCGGGACGCTCGTTCGCCGGGGTCGTCGGCGAGGCGCGCGCCAGGGGATACACTGAGCCGGATCCCAGGGACGATCTGAACGGGCTTGATGTCGGGAGGAAGCTCCTCATCCTTGCCCGGGAGTCCGGGCACCCGCTCGAGCTGAAAGACATACGCCTCAGGCCGCTGATCCCGGGGAGGCTCCGGAAGACCGGCAGCGTTGAGCGGTTCATGAAGGAGCTCCCGTCTCTCGACGCCGAGTACGCCCGCGAACGGGACGCCGCACTCCGGGAGGGGAAAGTCCTCCGTTACATCGCGTCGTTTTCCCGCGGAAAGGCGGAAGTCTCGCTCAAACGTGTGGGCGCCGATAATCCGTGTTACGCGCTTTCCGGGAGCGATATCATCATCGCGCTCACGACGGCAAACTGCAGAGACCAGCCGATCGTTATCAAAGGGCCGGGCGCTGGGGCCGATGTCACCGCCACCGGTGTGCTCGCGGACATCATACGAATATCATTTCACGAGGTCTGACATGGGCAACGAAGTCTCGGCGTTCGCGCCGGCGTCTGTGTCAAACGTCTCGTGCGGGTTTGACATCATGGGGTTCGCTCTCGAGGGTGCGGGCGACACCGTCACCGCGAGGCTCAGCGATTTCCCCGGCGTGCGTATCGGGAAGATTACGGGCTGCAGGTCTCCCCTCCCCGCGGAGGCCGCCGCGAACACCGCCGGCCCCCCTGTGCTGGCGCTCATCAGGGAGTGCGCGCCGGGGGCCGGCGTGGAGATCGACATATGCAAGGGGATCCCCGTGGGGGGGGGAATCGGATCGAGCGCCGCGAGCGCCGTCGCAGCGGTTGTCGCAGCCGATGCGCTGCTCGGGACCGGGCTCACCCGCGACAGGCTCCTGGAATTTGCGATCGAGGGGGAGAAGATCGCCAGCGGAGCCGTCCACGTAGACAATCTCTCCCCCTGTCTCTGGGGAGGGTTCGTTCTCGTGCGGGGATATCACCCCATCGACATTGTCCGGATACACGTGCCTGATCTCCTCTGGTGTTCGGTGATTTCGCCGCAGATCGAAGTGCGGACCGATCATGCGAGACGGATTCTCCCGAAAGAGATCCCCCTCCGTGACGTCATAACGCAGACAGGGAACGCGGCAGGACTCATCGCGGGGATGTTCACCGGGGACATCCCGCTGATCAGCCGTTCGCTCGAGGACGTCATCGCTGAACCGGCCCGCCGGCACCTGATCCCCGGGTTCGGGGCCATGAAAGAAGCCGCGCTCGCGCACGGCGCGCTGGGCTGCGGCATATCAGGTTCGGGTCCGTCCCTTTTCGCAATCGCCTCTTCCCGTCCCGCCGCCGTGGAGATCGCCGCGGCGATGGAGAGCGCCCTGAAGGAGACGCGCGTACCCTGCACCACGCTCGTCTCCCGTGTCGGCGGGAACGGGGCAAGGATCATCTCATGAGGCTCTGCAGCACACTGAACCGCGGGCTCTCGGTGTCATTCGCCGAGGCGGTCCGCCGCGGGATTCCCGGGGACGGCGGGCTGTTCATCCCCGCCTCGATCCCCCTCTGTTCCGCGGGGTTCCTCCGAGGCGTCGGCGGCCTTTCCTTTCCCGAGATCGCGTTCGAGGTTGCCCGGATCCTGCTTGACGGGGAAATGCCGGAGACGGACCTCCGGAACGTCGTGGAGGGCGCAATCACGTTCGACGCGCCCCTGCGCCGGCTCGACGACACGACGGCGGTGCTCGAGCTCTTTCACGGGCCCACGCTCGCGTTCAAGGACTTCGGTGCGCGTTTCATGGCTCGCGTCATGTCGTACGCGCGCCGTGACGGCGATGAGGGGTACACGGTCCTCGTCGCAACATCGGGAGACACGGGGAGCGCGGTCGCGAGTGCGTTTCAGGGGATCCCGGGAGTGTCCGTCGTGCTGCTCTATCCCTCCGGGAGGGTGAGCCAGATACAGGAAAGCCAGCTCACGACATTCACGGGGAACGTCACCGCCCTGGAGATCGCCGGGACGTTTGACGACTGCCAGAGGCTTGTGAAGAGTGCATTCGCGGACCGCGAACTCGATGCCCGGCGGAGGCTCACGTCCGCAAACTCGATCAATATCGCCCGTCTTCTCCCGCAGACATTTTATTATTTCAACGCGTTTGCAAGGCTGGGGGAAAGGGACCGCGGGGTCGTGTTTTCCGTCCCGAGCGGCAACCTGGGAAACCTGACTGCCGGACTCATCGCATGGAAAATGGGGCTCCCGGTCGTGCGGTTCGTCGCTGCGTTGAACGCCAATGACGTCGTCGGCCGGTACTTCTCCTCGGGCGTGTATACGCCCGGGAGCGCCGTCACGACGCTCTCCAATGCGATGGATGTTGGGGATCCCGGGAACCTCCCGAGGATACGGGCGCTCTTTGACGACGACATCGAAGCGATGCGCAGGGCGGTGTTCACCGCGTCGGTGTCGGATGATGAGACGCGCGGGGCGATTGCCGAAGTATTCCGGAAATACGGGTACGTCCTCGATCCGCACGGCGCGGTCGGCTACCGTGCGCTCGCCCGCTACCGCGCGCTCGCAGGGGGCTCGTTCGCGGGGATCGTTCTCGAGACGGCGCACCCTGCGAAATTCATCGATGTGTACGATACGCCGGTGCGGGAATCGATAACGGTCCCCGAACGGCTGCAGGTTCTCCTGGGGGGGAAAAAGAATTCCGTACAACTCCCCGCCGGGTTCAGAGAGCTGAAAGCGTTTCTCATGGAGTCGTAACCAATGACTATTCCAGGGAGGACATGATGGCAGTATCGCGCGGCACGCACATTGCGGTTCTGGGCGGAGGAAACATCGGCGCGGCGATCGCACGGGGACTCGTCGCCGGAGGGATCGCCCCTGCGTCGGGGATCACGCTGACGAGGAGAAATGAAGAGAGCCTGGCGGCGCTCCGCTCGGAGGGATTCGACGTCACGACGGACAATGTCCGCGCCGTCCGCGGCGCCGGGCTTGTCTTCCTCGCCGTGACTCCCCAGCAGCTCAACTCCCTTCTCGCGGAGATCAAAGGATCCCTCAAGAGCGGGCGGCACACGATCGTGTCCGTTGTCTCCGGGGCGACGATCGCGGAAATACGGAGGCACCTGGGAATTGGTGTCCTTGTCATCAGGGCCATGCCGAACACCGCCATCGCCATCCGTCAGTCGATGACGTGCCTTTCCACCGACCGGGACGCGGGGGAAACGCTCTCGCTTGTGAAGACCATGTTTGACGCGCTGGGGAGGACGCTCATCGTCGATGAGGCGCTCATGATCCCGGCAACCGCCCTCTGCGCGTGCGGCATTGCGTTCTTCCTTCGCGCGATACGCGCCGCGTCACAGGGGGGGATCGAGATCGGATTCCATGCCGGGGACGCACTCCTCATGGCGGCACAGACGGCGCTCGGTGCGGCTTCTCTCCTTGTCGAGGGGGGGAATCACCCGGAAGGGGAGGTGGACCGGGTTACAACGCCCCAGGGGTGCACGATCACGGGATTGAATCAGATGGAGCATCACGGGTTCAGCTCGGCGCTCATCAGGGGGATTGTGACGTCCGCGGAGAAGGCGGCTGTCCTCTATGCGCCAAAACCGTTGCCTCCGGCGTCCGATGATTGAATCTCCAGCCCCTTTTGACTACTTTATTCGACTTTTGGAGGAAAGGGGAGCATGCACACCGTAACTCTGATACCCGGCGACGGGATAGGGCCGAGCATCGCGGACGTCGCCGTCCGTGTAATCGAGGCCGCGGGTGTCGACATCCAGTGGGAGAGGGTCGAAGCCGGCATGACGGCGATCGACAAGTTCAAGGACCCTCTGCCGGAACACGTCCTGGAGTCCATCCGTCGGACGCGCGTCGCGCTCAAAGGACCCCTGACGACCCCTGTCGGGTCGGGGTTCCGCAGCGTCAACGTTGCGCTCCGGAAAGAATTCGATCTGTACAGCAACGTGCGCCCGGCGCACTCATTCGAAGGGGTTCCCTCGCGGTACAGGGACGTCGACCTTATCATCGTCCGGGAAAACACCGAAGAATTCTACGCGGGAATAGAACATTACATCGACCCTTCCAGGAGCGCCGCGGAGACCATCGGCGTTGTCACGCGCACCGGATCAGAGCGGATCGTCCGCTATGCCTACGACTACGCGCGCAGGCACGGGCGAAAAAAGGTGACGACAGTCCACAAGGCGAATATACTGAAGTACACGGGGGGATTGTTTCTTGACGTTTCGCGTTCGGTCGCGGCGGAATATCAGGACATCAAGACCGAGGACAAGATCATCGACAACATGGCGATGCAGATGGTGATCAATCCCCATCAGTTCGACGTCATCGTTACGACGAACCTCTTCGGGGACATCCTGTCCGACCTCGCCTCCGGTCTGGTCGGCGGCCTGGGGCTTGCCCCGGGCGCCAACATCGGCTACAATGCGGCGATATTCGAAGCGGTGCACGGAAGCGCGCCGGACATCGCGGGGAAGAACCTGGCAAATCCCGCCGCTCTGATCCTTGCCGGGGTCCTGATGCTCCGCCACCTGAATGAGACCGCCGCCGCAGACCGGATAGAGAAAGCGGTGGCCCGGGTCCTGTCCGAGGGGAGGTACGTCACACGCGACCTCAACCCCGGCGCCCCCGTCGGCACGGCGGAGATGGGTGGGGAGATCATCCGGAACCTCACCTGAGCCTCTTCCCCCCGCTGTCAAGCTCCACAACCGGCCCTCTGCCAAGAGACCCGAGAACGCCCCGGTTTTCACCCGCGTCTGCGACGACGAGAAGCGCCATGGCCGACGTATCGAGAGTTGTGCGGGCCACCCGGCTGACGTCCGCGGGGGTCACCGCCGCAAGGTCCCCGATGTAGCGTTCATAGTAGTCTTCCGGCAGCCCGTACAGGATGATGTTCTGAATCGCAGCGGCAACCTGGTACGGCGTTTCAAAACTGAGGGCGAATGCGCCGGTGAGTCCCTTCCGGGAAAATTCCAGCTCTCCCTCCGTCACCCCTTCCCTGTGCATCGCATCGATCTCCAGGAATAACTGTTCCGCGGCGTCTCCGGTCTTCGCTCCGGTGAATGCGCCGCTCACCATGAACGGGCCCGGATGTTTCAGGAGCATGAACGATGAGCGGGCGCCGTATGTGTATCCCCTTTTCTCGCGCAGGTTCATGTTGATCCGGCTTGAAAACTGTCCCCCCAGCACCCGGTTCATCAACGCGACGGGGAAGTAGTCCGGTGTGTTCCTGGAAAGTGCGGGGCGGCCGATCCTGATTTCCGACTGGGGAGCCCCCGGTTTGTCGATCAGATACACCCCTCCGGGGGAGGCCGGTTCGGGAAGCGGAACGGGAGCAGCGCGGGACTCTCCGCCTTTCCACGCGCCGATCTCCTTCTCGAGAAGCGGGACGACCTCTTCCATCGTCGTATCACCCACGACGATGAGCGTGGCATCTGAAGGGGCGTAGTGATCGCCGTAGAACCTGAGTATGTCCTCCCGCGTCAGTCCGCCTACCGATTCTTCCGTCCCCGAGGGGTCCACTCCATAGGGATGCTCATCTCCGTAGATGACGCGCATGAAGGCGTTAGTTGCAACTGATGCCGCCCTGTCTTTCATCTGAACAAGAGAGGTCAGTCTCTGCGTCCGGAGCCGGTCGAACTCCCTCTGCGGAAAGACGGGATGAACCAGGAGATCCGCAAAGAGTCCGATTCCGACATCCAGGTGCCGGCTGAGCGTCAAGAGCGTCCCGAACGTGCCGTCGGCGCCGGACCGGAAACCGAGTGTCGCGCCGATGAATTCCACCGATTCGGAGATCGCAAGAGCATCACGCGAGACGGTTCCTGACTCGAGGAGTTCCGCGGTGAGGGATGCGGTCCCCGATTTTCCCGGAGGATCAAAAAACGACCCACTCTGGAGCACGATGCTCAGGACGACCTGGGGATTCCGGTGTTGCTCCACAAGCCAGAGAGGAAGTCCGTTCGAGAGCGTGCCCTTCTGCACGGGAGGGAGGACAAGATGCGGGACAGGTTGCGGTGCCGGAATGTTCATTCGGTCAGCGTGTGAATGTACGCGAGGTGCGCTCATGATGTCCCGGTGCCTGTGGAGGCCCCGCCGGGCTGTCAGCGCCCGTCGCGCCCGCTCCGTCAGGGGACGTGGGGGACATCTCCCCGCGCGGGACGATGCTGAGCGAGACGTGGTGGCCCGAGAAGACCGTCCGGGCTGCCCGGAGAATTTCCTCCGGAGTAATCCCCTGAAACCGCACGAGATCCCTGTTAAAATTCTCCGCATCGCCCGACAGCGTCCAGGCGGTCGCGAGTCCGTTCGCAATCCCGAGTGACGTCGTCCGGCGCGAGGCGATCTGCGCCTCTTTTCCGTTGTACGCCGCTTCGATTTCGCGTTCCGTCACCCCCTGCGCAAGGAGCTGTTCAATCTGACCGAATATGCACCGGCTGATTTCCGTCAGGCTCTCCCCGGGGCGTGCGGTCGCGTCGATTGTCACCATTCCCGCAATCTCCTTTCCGTCCGTAAACGCCGACACGCTCTGTGCGATCTGCCTGTCGAACACGAGAGGCCGGTAAAGCCGGGAGTTTTTTCCCGAGCTCAGAATTGTCGTGAGTACGTCAAGGAGCGCGTCTTCGCGCGTCCCCCGGGGGGGGCCGGGCCATGAGAGGTACAGTCGGGGAAGATGCACGTTCTCCCCGGAGACGATGTGCCTGTCCTCCGCCAGGCGCGCAGGGGCGGGGGGGACCGCTGCGGGGGGAGCGCCCCGAGGGAGGGAATCGAAGTACTTCCCGATCCACTTCACGGCCTGATCGCGGACAAAGTCGCCTGACACGACGAGACATGCGTTGGCAGGCGCATAGTGGGTGCGGAAGAACGCCTTCACATCCTCGAGCGACGCGGCCGAGAGGTCCTCCATGGATCCGATCACCGGCCAGCTGTACGGGTGGCCGGGACCATACACCTCGCGGGCGAGTGTCTCGTACGCGGTTCCGTAGGGGACATTGTCGTAGTTCTGGCGCCGTTCGTTCTTTACGACTTCCCGCTGGTTGTCGAGTTTCGCCTGGTCCACGGCGCCGGGGAGGTATCCCATCCGGTCCGATTCGAGGAACAGCGCCAGCTCCAGATAATTCGACGGGACGACTTCATAGTAATTCGTCCTGTCTTCCGACGTCGACCCGTTGACGGTGGCGCCGGCTTCCTGAAGAAGCCTGAAATGCTCTCCGTCTGCGACGTGCTCGGATCCTTTGAACATCAGGTGCTCGAAGAGATGCGCGAGTCCGGTCCGGCCGGGCGATTCATTCTTCGATCCGGCATGGTACATCACCATGACTGCGGCGGCGGGGGAGAAGCCGTCGCGGTGGAGTATGACGGTCAGCCCGCTGGCGAGCGTATACTGTTCGAATTGCAGATGTCCCCGGTCGTGCATCACTTGTTCGTTCGCAGGTCTGGCGTGTTCGTGTCCGGCCAATATCCTGAATTCGGCCCCGAAAAGCCAGCACAGGGCATTGCAGTGGCGCCTGAAAACGGCGCCAAATCCGGGGCCACCAATGATTGAAAATATGGGCGGCGTTCATTAGTTTGGTGACATGCCGGCCGGTCAGTGCAACATATGCGGATGGAGAGGAGAATTCCTGCGTCCCGAAGGCGGACGGGAGGGGAACCTCTGCGGCAACTGCGCATCCTCCTCGCGACTCCGGGCGGTCACGTACTGGCTCGGAAAGGTCACGGGGAACGACGGCCTGCCGCTCCATGGCTGGCCCGGCAATCGGTCCGTTGCGATCCTTGAATCGAGCGCGCGGGGGGCTTATCCCGTGATGCTCAACGACAAATTCGACTACTACGCAACGGAGTACGATCCGGAGAGGATCGCCGCGGGGGACCAGCCCCGGACGTTCGCTGATTTTCAGAAACTCCATTTCACGGATTCCACATTCGAGGTCGTGATTGCCTCGGACGTCTTCGAGCATGTCCGGGACGATGCCGCCGGATACAGGGAGATTTACAGAACGCTGAAGACAGGCGGGACGCTCGTCCTTACCGTTCCGTACAGGCACGAGGAGGCTGCCACGCTTCGCCGGGTCGACACTTCCGGGAGCGAAGACGTCTTCCTTATGGAGCCGGAGTATCATGGCGGAGGCGGCCATACGCTCACGTACAGGACGTACGGGAGGGATCTGCTGACGCTCCTCCGCGGGACCGGATTTGCCGTTGCACATGCCATGACCGAAATCCCCCGGCTCGGCATAACAACCCAGAGCGTCATCATTGCCCGCAAAGGGGACTTTGTCGAGATTCCCCAGAGGGAATCCGGGAAAGATTCGCTCCCCGCGCTCGGGCCGCTCATCCCCTACAGGCTGTACCTGCTGTTGAAGTACAATTTTGCCGGCTTTGCGCGGATACTGAAGCACCTTGGCCGTTCGTAGGAGATGGAACAGCGACGGAGTGTATATGGTGCAAGGCCATTCATCCCCATGGCTCTGTGCTGCATCCCTGATCGTCCTTTGCGCGGGATGCGCGGGAACCCCTGCGATTGATCAATCCGACGCGGGGAAGACAACAACCTACCAGTCCGGTTCCCGGGGATTCGACATCGAAGCCGTTCCCTCGGAGGGTGATTCCCTTGCTGCTATCGATCTTTACCTGAGCATCCCTTCCCCGACGCTCATTTTTGAGAAAACCACGGCCGGTTTTCGATCCCGCTGTGAAATTATCGCGCGTCTGACCGATCGACTTTCAGGCCAGCTCTCCGGTGAAGTCTCCTGGGCGGAAACGACGCTTGTCCAGCGCTATGAAGCGACACAATCGTTCGAACCGATCGTACGTATGAAGCGGATCGCGGCGCCTCCGGGTTCGTACCGGATCGACGTCACGCTCGAAGACATTGTCGACGGCCGGAAGGCTTCCAGAGCGCAGAGCGTGACGATCTGGGACCCCGCACTACCGGGTCCGGCACTCGGACGGATTTCCCTCATCAACGTCAGGCGCGATGGGACGGCGATTCCGCAGATCTCGTTTTTCGTCCCGATGCGCTCGGATTCGACCCCCTGCACGGTCAGAACCTACGACTTTTCCACAACGTCCGATTCGCGCGTCGGGATGTGCCTCCTCCGGTACCCCGCCGACACCAGCATTGCAGTAGTGCCGTTCTATTACCCGACATTCACGCTCCCCTCGGGGCATTCGCTCGTCGACTTCGGCAGTCCCGACACCGCCTTTCAGGAGGTGTTGAGCATGCGCCCGCCCGGCAGAATCGCAGCGGCGGAATTCCGCATACCGCCTCTTCCGGACGGACTCTACAGGTTTGATTGCCTGGCCCTGACACAAACGTCCTCAGGAGCGGACACGCTCCTTTCCGCTTCCCGGTATTATTCGATCAAGGGCCCCGGTTTTCCGCGCCCGGTCACATACGCCGAGCTGATCGCCGCCGCCGCGTACATCGCCACGAACAAGGAGATGGCCGCGCTCAGGAGCGCACAGGGCACGGAAGAGCAGCGGAAGAGATTCGAATGGTTCTGGCTCTCGCTCGCGGGCGACCCTTCGAAAGCCGCTTCGCTCATCAGGAATTACTACAGCAGGGTGGAGGAGGCCAACAGACTTTTCACGATCGTCAAGGAAGGATGGAGGACGGACCGGGGGATGATCTACTGCGTGCTCGGCCCTCCGTCGGGGATCAGTAATCGTTTCGACACGCAGACGTGGTACTATGACTTCCCGGGGAGCGAGGGGGAGATTGCCTTTGTTTTCAGACACGTCATGAGGCAGACGAAGGCGTTGACGGTCGAGGACTATCTCCTGTACCGGGAGTCCGGGTACGAATCATTCTGGAATCGGATGGTCTTCAAGTGGAGGAGCGGTGAGATCTTCTGACGCCGGTGCGCGTTGAATCTCCGCCCCGTATTGGGTATCTTTCAGGTATGAAAATCGGCGACATCGAATTGCACGAGGGGATACTCCTCGCGCCCATGGAGGACGTGACGGATTACCCGTTCCGGTCGATCTGCAAGCGGATGGGGGCGGATATTGTCTACACGGAATTTGTCAACTCGGACGGACTCGTCCGCGGGTCCCGCAAGACGAAGCAAAAGATGTTTTTCCGCGAGGAGGAGCGCCCGATCGGCATACAGATCTACGGCGGGGATGTCCCGGCGATGGAAGGGGCGGCGCAGCTTGCCGAGAGCCTTCGCCCCGACCTCATCGACATCAACTGCGGGTGCTGGGTCAGGGACGTTGCCATGCGGGGTGCAGGCGCGGGACTCCTGCGCGACCTTCCGAAGATGGAGAAGATCGCCTCCACGGTCGTGAACGCGGTGAAGATCCCCGTCACGCTCAAGACCCGCCTGGGGTGGGATCAGGCAAGCATCCGGATCGTCGACGTGGCGAAGATGTGCGAAAATGCGGGGATCGCGGCGCTCACTGTCCACTGCAGGACGCGCGACCAGGGACACAAAGGCGCGGTCGACTATTCGTGGATCCCGAAGATCAAAAAGGCCGTCAGCATGCCCGTCATCGTCAACGGGGACATTATGACGGCGGAGAATGTCCGTGAAGTGTTCGCCTCGACCGGGTGCGACGCCGTGATGATCGGCCGCGGTGCCGTTCTCAATCCGTGGATATTCCGTCAGACAAAACACTTCCTTGCCACCGGAGAGCTTCTCCCCGACGCGTCGATCGAAGAACGGGTCGACCTCCTCCGTGAGCACCTTCGCCTCTCCGTCGAATATAAGGGGGAACGGGCAGGCGTGATTGAGCTCCGGAAACATTATTCCGGTTTTCTGCGGGGACTCCCCCATGTCTCGCGGATCCGGATGGAATTGATGCAGTTCACGGAAGCCGCCCCGATATTCGAACACCTCACGAAATTCCTCGAGCTCTACTCCCCCCGGCCTCAACCGGCGTAATTGGGGGGGGAATTATTCCGCCTCCCCGCACGTTTAGAAAGTGCTCCCCGTGCCGTCGCCCAGGGAGCATTATCCCCCGACTAACGGAGCGCCGTTATATGGCCGCAGAACCACGGATCACAGGCATCGGAAGAGCGAACCCTCCGCGCCGCTACACGCAGCGCGAGATCTACGATCTCTCCCGCAAGTTCGTTCCCATGTACCGGAACCCGCGGATCGAACAGATATTCATGAACAGCGACATCGAGTACCGGCACCTGTCGTTCGACACGGAGACGTTCGTCCCCGACGAGCCGGCGGATGTGCTCCACGCCAGGTTCGAAGAACACGCGGTCGTTCTCGGGAGGGAAGCGGTCCTCCGATGCTTCGAGGACGCTGGAATCCTCCCCGGCGAGGTCGATTTCATCGTCGCCGTTACGTGCACGGGATATCTCTGTCCCGGACTCTCCGCGATCCTCATCAAAGACCTCGGCCTCCGGACCAACCTGCAG
>Ga0182021_10000689_pt1 | contig 37198 bp, 28 predicted proteins | sample 612E3MmetaG_FD_120493 | JGI IMG/M metagenome (GOLD analysis project Ga0182021, IMG submission 120493) | Permafrost microbial communities from Stordalen Mire, Sweden - 612E3M metaG (Illumina Assembly) | ecosystem: Environmental > Terrestrial > Soil > Wetlands > Permafrost | place: Sweden...
AATTGTTGGTTTACCCAATTTAATCCTCCGTTAGTTGTTTTCTTCATCTCACTATAATAACATTTCCATCCTGTCAAGCTGTCAATAAAATACATATATGAAAAAACATTTCCTTCACTCGTTATAGGAAACCAGTTATTTCCTCCATCGGTAGTCTTTCTAACATAATAACCATCAACAAAACCAATTCTTGCATTATACATATAAATATGGGAAGGATTTGCACTTATCTGATTATATTTCACCTGCCAATTTAAACCTCCGTTTGTAGTAAGGAATGCTCCGCCGACTAATCCTTCACTATTGCATATCCATATTGTGTCTTCGTTTAATACACTCATATCATTTGCCATTAAATCTCCGGGCAAGACTATTGTTGACCAATTTTCACCTGAATTTGTTGTCTTATGTAAATTAAAAGCATCACTTGCAAATCCTGTATTATTATTTAAAAATTTTATTCTTGTAAAAAATGTAGAATAAAGTTTAATGCTCCAATTATCACCTCCATTTGTAGTTTTTAATATACAACTGTCTGATATAGCAAATCCTAAAAGACTATCAACAAAATAAATATCTTTTAACTGCCCGTGTATAGGATTCGGCATAAACTGCTGATACCAGCCTCCAACTCTCGAATCCTGAAAATTGAAAGCGATAAAAAATATCGGAATAAATATATAAAATAGAAATACGGATATTAGATTTAATATTTTGTTTTTTTTCATAACAATAATTTAGAATTACAATTAAAGTAACGATAATCTTTTCTTTTTTCTAATACATTTTTCTAACTATGGAAACCATTCCAACTCCTCCGTAATTGGTCATTGGCAAAAATTACTTTGATAGTGCCAAAATTAGAATGTCAAATAATTTTAAGTAATTAATTAATTATTATCAAGAAATAACATTATATAAATGTTGATTAAACACAAATAAAATCCAGTGCCATAATATAAGATTTGTATATAAAAAAGGTTTTGTGTGTTAACGCGAAACCCTGAAAAATATTTTTCCTAAAATATTTCTGAAAAATTAATATCCTTTAATTACTTTTTACAATATAAATATCCCCGTAGCCGGTGAAATTTTCAATGCTGAAATCATACTTCCAAGGGAGCGAGGGAAGAGTAAGTGTATCGAGAAAATCCCCGGAGAATTGTTTGTTATAAAGCACGTTATGATTTGCATCATATAATTTAAAAAATCCGCTTCCGCTTGACATCGATACACTGCATCGTAATTTTGGATTTTGTGAAAACTGCAGGCTGCTATCGGATTGGGCAACTGAATATGTAGTATTGGAAACTTCAAAATTAATTTCCATTAAATCAGTATCTTTATTAAAATGCGTATATATGGATTTAGAATCTGAACTTGTTAAATCTTCTTTACATCCGAAAGATATGAAAAGCAATATTACGACCGGCAGAACCAAAAATATTTTTTTCATTTTGAGTAAATTTGGTTTATTAAGTATTTTCGCCACAGAGGACACAGAGTTTTTTAATGTTTAGAACATAGAGCCTAAGAACTTCCCCGTTACCAAGCCTAAGCTTAGTAACGGGATATGCATTATTCACTTTTATTAATTTATTTTCCTATGTTAAATTTTGAAGCTATTATAGTTCCTGTTCCTGTAAAGCCGTTAAGTACATATATGTATTTCAAAGGAATGAAGCTCATCACCAGCGAGTCACTGGTATTTGCAGAAAAATGCTTTCCCCAGACACTCGAGCTGTCGCGGGTATAGAGATAAACATCTGCGGAGCCCGCGGACAGAGTTACATTGTACTTTAACCCTGGTATAGCCGAAAAATTCAGATTGCTATCCTGTTGTGAGAAGTTATAAGTCGTTCCCGAAACATTGAAATAAATCGCCATGGAATCATTCGCAACTGAAACCCGGGTTTGCTTTACTTCAGAGGACTGCTGGGTATTTGTTGTACTATCAGAACACCCATACAGAAAAACAATAACTAAAACTAAGAGAATTGAGAGAGTTAGTTTTTTCATTAATTATTTTTATTATTATTAAAGCTTGCCTGCATTTTTTAATCTTGCGACGATTTTTTCCATTTCATCCAGGAGCTGGTCGAAGCGGTTGAATGCATCTTTATACGGTTGCTCCTGAGTAAGGTCAACACCTGCTCTTTTAAGGATTTCCATCGGGTAATCGTTACCGCCTGACTTCAGCATTCCGAGATATTTATCCCTTGCGCCGGGAATGTTATCGAGAACGTTTTTGCTTAGCGCCATGGAGGAAATCATTCCCGTGCTGTACTGGAACACATAGTAGTTCATATAGAAGTGAGGAATATAGCTCCACTCATTTTGAATATATTCATCGACAGTCATGACACCTTTATCGTGACCGTAATATTCTCTTGTAAGCTCGAGATATTTCTGGTTGAGCCAGTCCGGAGTAAGGGTTTTTCCTTCTTCTACCCTGTTGTGCATTGCAAGTTCGAATTCCGCAAAGAGCGCCTGACGGTATATTGTACCACGCACGCCGTCGAGATAGCTGTCGATAAGATACAATTTAAACATATCATCTTTTTCATTTTTCAGCATATAATCCATAAGCATATTTTCGTTGAACGTGGAGGCGATTTCCGCAAGGAAAGTCGGATATTGGGAATTCGAATAATCCTGGTTTGCATTTGAAAAATACGAATGCATCGAATGTCCGAGTTCGTGAGCGAGAGTAGAGACTGCATCGTACTTACCGTCGAAATTCATTTTTACATACGGATGCACTCCGTAAACACCTTCGGAATAGGCGCCTGTTTGCTTGTCTTTATTCGGATAAATATCGACCCAGCGGCTTGCGAATCCTTTTTTCAAAACAGATGTATATTCGTCACCGAGAGGTTTAGTTGCTTCGAGTACAAGATTCACGGCTTCATCATAAGTATAATCTTTATCAACCGATTTAACAGCTGATGCATAAATATCTTCATATCTCATTTTATCGAGTCCGAGCAATTCCTTTTTCAGTTTCATAAAGCGGTGAAGAGGAGCAAGATTTTCGTGAATATTTTTTATCAGTGAATAATAAACAGATTCATCTATATTATCATAAAAAAGTCTTGCTTCGAGGCAGTCTTTATAATTTCTGACTTTTGCATTAAAGTAGTGCTGTTTTATTTCACCGTTCATCAGGGCGGCGAGAGTATTTTCATATTGCTTGTAATTTGTAAAGAAAGTATTCATTACCAGAGTTCTGTCCGCAGGATTTTTACCTCCCCTGTATTTCATAAAGTTTGCAGTATTCAAAGTGAGTTTTGTGCCGTCTGCGAGTGTAACTTCTTTCGGGGGCATATCAACATCCCTTAGCAAGCCAGATGCCTGAGAAGATGCACCCGAGAAAAGACCTGTTTGCGAAAGAAGTTTTTCCTGGTCCTGAGGCAAAGTGTGTTCTTTTGCTCTAACTATATCGTTGTAGCCTTTTCTGTATGTTTCAAGCTTCGGTTGTCTTTTAAAAAAATCCTGAACTGTTTTATCGTCCATTTTTAAAATGTCATCTTTCATAAAAGCAAGTTTCGTTCCGGCCAGAATATAGATATTCTGCAGTTCGCCTTTCATCATCTGGAATGTCTGGTTGCTGAGTTCCATATTACTCGAGTTTCCCGCATAGGCATAGAGCCTGTCACCTTTTAAATAGAGGTCATCAACAAATACAAACATTTCAAGCATTTTATCGGGTGTTTCATTCCATCCCTTTGCTTTCGAATCAATCTGGTTTACCATGTCGGCGAAAACATCTTTGTCTTTCTTCCAATCATCGGGCGTTGCATATATATCTTCAATTTTCCACGTGTATTCAACAGGTATATCTTTTCTTTGGGTGGTCGAATAATCGGGAATTTTTTTCTCCTGGGCAAAGAGTGAAGTTGTAATTATGAAGAATGCAAAAATAAAAATAACTTTTTTCATATGGTTCAATTTGGTTTTAAAAAGGTTTGAACAATTTGTATCAATATATGTATTATGGAAAAATAAAGAAATTCAGAAAGAGCAATTATAAATTATGAATTCTGAATTATGAATGATTAATTCGCTTGCAATTTTTGTACGGAAAAACTTAATACAATAAAGAAATTTTATTATTACCGTTGAATTTTTATTTACAAAATTTATGTTTTACAAAGTGTAATATAATCACTATATTAAGCGTTAATAAAATAAATTAGAATATGCCGAAACCGAATTCTGAGTTAAACAAGGAATCAGCTTATGAGAAACGTATAAGTTATCATAAAGCTCTTCTAGAAAAAATAAACAACATAACGGAAGAGATTAAGAAAGCCGGCGGAGAAAAAGCAATCGAGAAACTTCACTCTCAGAGAAAGCTTCACGCCCGCGAAAGAATTGAACTGCTTATCGATGCCGGTACAAATTTCATTGAGCTTGGTTTATTTGCAGCATACGGAATGTATGAGGAATACGGAGGTGCGCCGTCTTCGGGAACGATATTCGGAATAGGAATAATTCACGGACGCGACTGCGTAATAGTTGCAAACGATGCTACAGTAAAAGCAGGAGCGTGGTTTCCGATTACCTGTAAAAAAAATCTCCGCGCACAGGAAATAGCAATGGAAAACCGGCTGCCGATAATTTACCTGGTTGACTCTGCAGGGGTTTTTCTTCCTTTACAGGACGAAATTTTTCCCGACAAGGAACACTTTGGAAGGATATTCAGGAATAATGCTATAATAAGTTCTATTGGAATTCCTCAGATAGCTGCTATAATGGGTCCCTGCGTTGCAGGAGGGGCTTACCTGCCTATTATGAGCGATGAAACGATAATAGTAGAGGGTGCGGGAAGTATTTTCCTTGCAGGTCCGCATCTTGTAAAAGCCGCAATCGGTGAAGTGATTGATACAGAACATCTCGGAGGAGCGGAAGTTACGACTGCAATATCAGGAATATCGGATGAAAAAGTCCCTGACGATGAAACAGCACTGAAAAAAATAAGAAGTTTGGTGAGTAAATTCGGACAGACTGAAAAAGCGGGATTCGACAGAATTGGATCCCTGCCGCCATCGCATCCGCAGGATGAAATTTACGGAATAATTCCCGACGACAGTTCAAAACCCTATAACACTTACGAATTAATTTACAGGATTATTGATAACGGGGATTTAGACGAATATAAACCGACTTACGGACAAACCATTATTACCGGTTATGCAAGAATTGACGGTTGGGCTGTGGGCATTGTTGCGAACCAGCGTGATGTTGTGAAAAAGAAAATGCCGAAAGGACATACGGAGATTCAACTGGGAGGGGTGATTTATTCAGACTCTGCAGATAAGGCTACGAGGTTTATATTAAACTGCAATCAGAGAAAAATTCCATTGCTATTCCTTCAGGATGTTACGGGATTTATGGTCGGCTCGCAATCGGAACACGGCGGAATAATTAAAGACGGTGCTAAAATGGTAAATGCGGTTGCAAATTCTACAGTTCCTAAAATAACAATCATAACTGGAAACAGTTACGGAGCCGGTAATTATGCAATGTGCGGGAAAGCATATGACCCGAGATTTATATTCGCTTATCCTAATGCAAAAATCGCCGTGATGGGAGGTGCGCAGGCATCAAATGTGCTGCTTGATATAAAAATCGGACAGATGAAAAAGCAGGGAAAAGAAATTCACGAAGTCGACAAGAAAAAATTTCTGGATGAGATTCAAAACCAGTATGAAGAGCAGACAAATGTTTTATATGCCGCATCGAGACTATGGATTGACGATATAATAGACCCCGCGGAGACAAGGGAGATAGTTTCTTATTGCATTAACCTTGTAAATAACAATCCGGATATAAAGAAATTTAATCCCGGAGTGATTCAAACGTAGAACATTAACCACAAAGGACGCAAAGGTTTCCGCAAAGAACGCAAAGGAGAGCAGTATTTCGGGCTAATTCCCATATTTTTAATTTCTATTCCATGGCCTAAAAGGTTGTGGCTATTGAGCAGTAATATGTATAAACTTAAAAATATTTAAATCTTCCAACCTTTTAATCTTCAAATTGTTTTCCATTTAATTTGATTCCCTAATAAGCTATTTTGTGTGTAAATATAATATAAAGCGTTTTGATACCATCAAAAGATATTAGAAAACAGTTTTTAGATTTTTTTAAGGGAAAAGGACACACAATTGTACCTTCTTCATCGGTAGTCCCTTATGAAGACCCGACATTACTTTTTACAAATGCAGGAATGAACCAGTTCAAGGATGTATTTCTCGGATTGGGTTCGCGTGAATACAAAAGAGCAGCAGATACGCAAAAATGCATTCGTGCAGGCGGTAAACATAACGATCTGGAAGAAGTCGGAGTAGACGGTTATCACCACACATTTTTTGAGATGCTTGGCAACTGGTCGTTCGGCGATTATTACAAAAAAGAAGCAATCGGGTGGGCTTGGGAACTGCTTACTGAAGTCTGGAAATTGCCAAAAGAAAAAATATGGGCTACTGTTTATAAAACAGATGATGAAGCGTATGAATTATGGAAATCGGAAACCGGCATTGACCACTCGCATATTTTACGATTCGGTGAGAAAGATAATTTCTGGGAAATGGGTGAAACCGGTCCATGCGGTCCATGTTCGGAAGTGCATTTTGATTTATCAGAAAAAGGATGCAAACCCGAAGATGTAAATGCAGGACTCGAAGATGTGATTGAAATATGGAATCTGGTATTCATTCAATATAACCGCGACGAAAAAGGAAAGCTTCATCCCCTGCCGATGAAACACGTGGACACAGGAATGGGATTCGAAAGAATCGTGCGCGTATTGAACAATAAAAAATCGAATTACGAAACTGATATTTTTCAGTCTATCATTTCAAGAATATCGGAAATTACAAGAGTAAAATATTCCGATAATATTTCAGCGTTCAATGCTATTGCAGACCACATAAGGGCTTTAACATTCGCCATTTGCGACGGGGCTATGCCCTCGAATGAAGGCAGAGGGTACGTACTGAGAAGGATTTTAAGGCGCGCATCGAGGCTTGCAAGGAAAATAAATTATACAGAGCCTTTGATTTGCCAGCTCGTGGATTCGGTAGTGAATAATTTTAAAGATATATTCCCTGAACTTACCGAGAGAAAAGAATTTATAAATAATGTTATCAGGGCAGAAGAAGAGAGCTTTAACCTTACACTTGACAGAGGACTCGAACATTTTTACGATGTATATGAGCAGATAAAAGGCAATAAAGAAAATATTTTCCCCGGAGAAGATGCATTTAAGCTTTATGACACTTACGGCTTCCCTATCGACCTCACGCAGTTGATTGCAAGGGAAAACGGATTCGAAATCGATATGAAGAAGTTCGATGAAGAAATGAGCAAGCAGAAAAAACGCGCCAGAGCTGCAAGAAAAGATGATGTGATAATGGCTTCGACCATAGGATTTGAACTCGATGAAAAAATTAAACAGGAAAATCCCGAATACGATCCTTATAATATTAAAAAAGAAGGTATAAAAACAAAATTACTCCAGCTGAACAGGATAGCAAATTCTGATTTGGAAGTTTTTGTTTTGAAAAACAATCCGTTCTATTCCGAATCAGGCGGACAGGTTAGCGATACGGGCAAGCTTGTTTTTGCAGACGGATATGAACTCGATGTTATTGACAGCCAGAATAATTATTATGTATGCGTAAAAAATGTTGACCACAAAGTATTATTCCACAAGGACGTAATTGCAAAAGTAGATTATAAAAGAAGAAAAGCGATTCAGCGAAATCACTCTGCCACTCACCTTCTCCACGAAGCATTAAAGCAGGTTCTCGGCAGCCATGTAAAGCAAATGGGCTCGTTGGTAACAAGTGAATACCTTAGATTTGATTTTCCGCATTTCAAAAAACTTGAAGCGGAGCAGATAATTGCAATCGAGGATCTGGTAAACAGCAAAATTCAGGAATCAATAAAAGTACAGACTCTTAAGGACATATCCATAGAAGAAGCAAATAAAATTCCTAATGTAAAAAAATTCTTCGGAGAAAAATACGGCAGTAAAGTAAGAGTCGTAACAATGGACGAGAAATTCAGCATCGAATTCTGCGGAGGCACCCACGTAGATAATACAAGCGATATAGGTTTGTTTAAAATAATAAAAGAAGAAAGCATTTCATCGGGAGTAAGAAGAATTTTTGCAAAGACCGGTGAAGGCATACTGGATTTGATGGACGAGAACATAAATAAAATAGAAAATATTATTTCGGAACTTCCGGATAAATATGCGAGTAATTTTAAAAACGGAATTGAAGAAATAAGAAAAGGAATCCATCATGCAGACTTCAAGGATATTGCAATGATGAAACTGCTGATGGAGCACCAAAGTGATACAATAAAATCTCTTACTGATTTAAGAGAAAAATACATAGAAGATAAAAAGCAAAATGAAAAGAAACTCTTAAAGCAAAATCTAAATCTTATTTACGAGAAACTCGATTCTATTGTTGAGAATGCGGAAGTATATAACGGATATAAAATTTTATCATCAAAATTCGATGTAAACAGTGCGGACGAATTCAAAGAACTCGGGGAAAAGCTTAGAGAGAAAATTCCGAACGGAGTCGGACTTATTGCATCAGTGATAGACGGTAAAATAAATCTTGTATGCTCCGTGAGCGACAATCTTATTAAGGAAAAGAAATTAAATGCAGGGAAACTGATTTCAGGCGTTGCAAAAGAACTTGGAGGCGGAGGAGGTGGCAGACCACACCTTGCAACCGCCGGAGGCAGGGATATTGATAAGCTTGATACAGCATTAATTAAATTCGTTAACGATTTAAAATCTCAATTATAAAATTATATGAAAGTAATCATTCCTGTAGCAGGTATTGGCACGAGATTAAGACCGCATACCCTTACGCAGCCGAAAGTACTTTTAAATGTTGCGGGGCAGCCGATGATTTATCATATTGTCAACCAGATTATTCAAGATAAAATAGCATCCTCAATAGTTCTGGTTACCGGGCATATGGGCGAGCAGATTGAAAAATATTTAACAGATACTTTCAGATTCAATTTTAGTTTTATTGCGCAGAAAAAACCGCTTGGTCTGGGTCATGCAATCTACTGCTCAAAAGAAGCTTTTAATAATGATAAAAACGAAGAAGTTCTGATTATTCTTGGTGATACTCTTTTCGATGTTGATTTAAAAGCCATGTGCAGAAACAGCTCTTCGGTTATAGGCGTAAAAAAAGTTGATGACCCGAGAAGATTCGGTGTAGTAGAGAAAAACAGGCAGGGGTACATTACAAGATTTGTAGAAAAACCTGCATCGAGAGAGATCTCTACATCTAATGAAGCAATAGTGGGATTATATTACATAAAAAATTCAGTTTCCCTTTTCAACTCGCTTGAATATATAATTTCGAATGAGGTTAAAAGCAATAATGAATACCAGCTTACGGACGCACTGGAAATAATGCTGAGCAATAAAGAAAAAATGAAAACCTATACTGTTGACGGATGGCTTGACTGCGGGAAACCCGAGACATTGCTGGAAACAAACACATATCTTTTAAAAAAGCAAAGAAAGAAATATTCTTTCCCGGGCTCGATTATTAAATCGCCAGTTTACATTGGGAAAAAGGCTATAATCGGAAACAGTATAATAGGACCAAACGTAACAGTAGGAGATAACTGCATAATAAAAAACTGCATAATAGAAAACTCAATCATCGATTCAAATAATTACATCGAAAATGTTTTATTAAAAGAATCCATCGTAGGAAAAAACTGCAAAGTAATACAGAAAAAGTTTTCCTTTAATTTAGGCGAATACTCTGAAAAAATTCAGTTTTAGAAATTATTTTTGCTTATTATAAATTCTACTTCTTATTTATTTTTTCATAAGCTTCGATAGTTTCGATATTGCGCTTTTCCTGCTGGGTTAACATCTTATCCACGTTTGCATTTTTAGGAGTGTACCATTTCTGCCCTGTAAAATAAGTTTTCATTTCTTTATCGTGGAATATAAAGCCATATCTTGCAAGAATTTCATTCTTCATTATTTTTAAATCCGAATCAGTTAAACCTTTCAGGTCTTCATCCTTAATATCTTTTGTAGAAGTATAAGGATATTTACCAGGGAATTTACCTGTCTTGTTATTTTCTTCGACTGCTTTATCATAGTTTTCTTTCGCTTTATTCAGTTCATTTTCCTTTTGTTTCTGAATATTTTCTATGTCCTTTTTTTCCTGTTCAAGTTTTTGTTCCTTGTCTTTTAAATCCTGTGCGACTTTTTTCATTTCATCGTCTTTTTTAGAGCAGGATAATAAAAGGAAACACAATACTATTGAAATAATTATTCTCATAATGTAAAATTTATTTTTTCAAATTTATCAAAACGATTTGATTTAAGAAATGGCATAAAAAAAGCTGCCGAAATTTACGGCAGCTTATAAATATTTAATTATATTACTATTTTATTAAATTGAAATTGTAAGATGCTGAAAGAACTCCGAACATTTCTTTATCATCCTGACCGCTAAATATATTCACGCCCTTCTGGAAGAATTTTTCACCAATAAGTCCGTCAATACTGAACCTGTTGAAATGGAATCCCAGTCCAAGCGACACTGTCTGAACCGGGTCGGTCGGATTCTGGTCGTTGATTATATTGCTAGGGCTGCTGGTCGTACTGGAATTAATTGTATAGCTTCCACCTGGAATAGAGCTTATCTTTGAAGTTACCATGGAATTATTGTTAGTCCCGTCAATTTTATCGCTTATAACCGCTCTTGAATAACCGATACGTCCAGTCATCCAGTCAGTGAATTTCCATTCAAGACCTAAATTTAGTTTCGGGAACAGTATACTTGTTTTCTTGTAGTCAACTTTATTGGTCGTAACTGTTCTTACGGTATCGCTTACAGGTGGTGCAACTCCGGTCCAACTTGTATATGTTTCTGTTGAACTCAAAGTGTAAGAATTATATCCGAATGAAAGTCCGAATCCTAGTAATCCGTTTTCAAAAACAGGCATGTTAACACCAACACCGCCGATAAAATTCATATACCTGTATTCATACGCAAAAACCGATGTGTTTCTGAATCCGGGTACAGGCAAAGTATCACTGCTCGAGTTTGCAGGTGTATATTTTGGCTTCCAGTTAAAGAATCCGAAACTGACATAAGGAACAAGCTTTATATTGTTCGCTTTATTAACAGTAAACATTCCCCTTACAAAAGCATTAAATTCCAGTGAGCCGTCGTTTTCAACGGACAATGATGTTTTATGGCTCTGGTTAATAATTGTAGTATCCCCAAGAGGTAGTTTCTGGTGTAATGTTGTGCTTATGTTCGTATCTATGCTGCTGGAATAACTAAAACTATTAAATTTCATATCCACATTACCTTCCATCCAGCCGTCTTTAAAATTAGCAACTGTTCCGAGAGTAAAACCGAATACAGATGCTTTCTTTGAAAGATTATAATTTGAAAGGAAATTAATAACAGAAGTTGTATCGGTTACTCTTGAAAAATTTGTGGGCATTGTGCTGTCCTGAGATTTTTGTGCATAGTAAAAACTACCTGCAATTGTAAATTTACCCGCGTTCGGAGTGAATCCGATAAATGCTTTTACAGGGACAATCGGGACATCCATTCCGAGTGAACCCATTCCCCACCGTGAAGGAACATAAAATACGCTGTCAAACATTCTGCCTTCATTTTTATTTAGAATCAATCCGCCGAATACTTTAGTACCAAGTCCGAAGTTCACCCCGACATACTGGTTTTTCAGTTTATATAAATTCGGGTCTGTTAAATCCGCTCTGCCTATATCACCGAATGTATAATTCCTGTATAAATTACCCCATGCAGGGTTCCTGACCAAATCGAATGCGGGGTCAGTAATGAAAGGATTTAATCCGAGTGCTTCGTATCTTCCGGTGCCGCTTGGAATTGACTGGGCATACACTCCGGCAGTAATTACTAAAAATAAAAAAAGATAGAGTAACTTTTTTAACATAACACCTCCGTTAAATTAATTATCGTAAAAATTATTGTTTTTTATTCTATTTATCAATACAATATTTTGACGATTAGAAGATTAAAAATATTGTAAGATTTGAAGATTTGGAAGATTCGTATAATTTTTTATTTCACTTTACCAAACTGTAGCTTGGTAATTTGAGACGAAAGCAAATTTTTGTATCTTTTTTCTTACTCCAATTTTCCCTTGTTGCTTCCTGTCCAGTTCAGGAGTCCCTGCCGGACGGATTTTCTGAGCAGACTCCACGAATATATTCTTGCCGAAGAATTCTGCTCGCCCCCTATTATTACTATTGGATTTTTCTTGTCTGTAATATTTACTGTTAGTGTATATCTTTCCATCTTAGGAGAAATACCAAGGTCATCCTGAAGCTGAACAAAAATAATATCATCTTCCGAAGATGCAAGTATATTAAAGTGCTGCCACGTTTTAGGATTATCTTCCTTTGTGTGAGAGCTTGTGCAATTTATATTTGCCAATGCAATTACTACAAGAAAAATCATCGGAATGTAATAAAAATATTTTTTTGTATTCATATTAATATTATTTCATTCATAATTCTGAATCAGCTTCGCTGAACTTCGTTTCATAATTCTACATTCTTTCCAGTTTTTTCGCATACAGCATTTCGAGGATTACAAAAATCAAAGCCAGGATTACTAGATATTTCCAGAGTTCAGTCCCATCGCGTGATTTAAGTATTGCGGAATTTACGTCAGAGTTTTCACTTACATACTCAACATTTTTCAATCCATAAGATCTGAAATATTCTTTTATATCTTTCAATTCAGATTTATGAAAATCGCTTTCAAGCGAGTCGCGGTTCAATGCAAATAGAAAATCTTTGTTTAAAGCGGAATCCTTGATTGAATAAATTCCGGGTTCTTTATATTTAACGCTATAAGGTACCGAATACAATTTATTTTTTGGAATGCGTATAACATTATTCCTGCCGACTATATTATTTTCATTTTTATGCGCCCCTGCTCCAAGATAAAATGTACCCCTGTTAATAATCAGCGGGAAAAGGCTTTTCATCGGAAAGTCAGACATATCATCCGTAGCTGAAACAGAGCAGAAAATCAATTTACCTTCTCCGAATTCCGATTCGACAAGGAAAATCTTTTCCCCTGCAAGTTCCATAAGGCTCCTGCTGTTCTTATTCGGCATGATTCCGAACATAAAATTAATCTTCGGTGATTCGACAAAAAACTTTTCGTTTGTAATGCTTAGCTCTTCATTTTTAAATACACCTGAAAAAAGCGGATGCTCAAAATCAATCCTTTCGAATTTATTGTTGATTCCCGTATCCGAACTGACCCTCATCAGCTCTCCAATCTTAAATGCATCAAGCTTACCAAAAAAATTATTATAGCTTTCGACATCAATATATTTTTCGGGGAAAATCATAATACCGCCGCCGTTTTTAATATACTCCGCAAGTAAAACGGATTCATTTTCAGAAAAAGTCTTTTTCCCTGAAAATACAATCATATCCGATTTCTTTATTAATTCATTTAAATCTGTTGTAGTAGAATAAGAATCGGGGCCCTTTGAATTATCAGGATTATTCAATTTTTCCGCAGATTCGAATGCAAGTCTTATATATTTTGTGCTGAAATCATTGTCTCCAATCGTGCCGGTATTGACTTTATCGGGAATGTAATATGCAAAATAGCTTTTATTATCCTGCAATATTTCATCTTCGAAGAAATCATTCTGTAGAAGCTCGGCATATCCACCGATGCTTCCTTTTTGATTATATTTAAATGTCAGAATAACTTCTTTTCTTTCCAGAGAGACTAAATCCACTACAGCTTCTGCAACTTTTTTATCTTCAACAAATAAATTAATTTGCTTGTTTATAGTATTGAATTTATTATGATTTTTCAGAATAACAGAAATTTTTATATCATTATTGCTCTGAATTATTTTAGTTTTTAATTCAACTTTATCAATCGAAATATTATTTGCTTCCCTGTTTCCGATGTCTATATTATAGAAATGCACATTTTCGGGAATATCCCTGAATAATGTTTTATTTGTATTTTCACCTGCAAGATTTATTATCTGAAAATCACTGACAACAAATATTTCATATAAAGGGAAATTTTCGCGTTTTATAATATCTTTAACGGAATTCAGTAAAACGGAAAGTTCAAAAGGCACACTTGTGAATTCAATATTTTTTAAGGAGTCAAGCAGAGTTTGTATGTCTTTATACTCTCCGTCGTAATTTTTTAGGCGTGATGATGTGATAAGAAATAATTTATCATTCGGACTATAAAGCGATAAAATATTCCGTACGGAATTCTTCGCCTGCTCGATATAGCTTCCCTTTTCATCCTTTGCGCTCAAACTGAATGAATTATCAAATACGATAATACCTGCTTTCCTGATATCGGGATTTTTTCCGGAAAAGTAACCTTTATAAACGGGATTTGAGAATGCAAAAACGAGTAAGACAATTATCATTATTCTAAGAATAAGTAATAGAAGCTGCTTAATCTTTATTCTTCTTAATTTGGATTTCTGAATCTCTTTAAGGAACATTAATGTCGAAAACTCCATTTTCCTCATTTTATGCAGATTGAACAAGTGCAGAAAAATGGGAATCAGCACTGCGAATAGTCCGAAAAGGAAATATGGATTAATAAACGTCACTATACCCTTTATAAATTGTTTTTACGATTTAAAGCTTTTATTTTAGTCAGATATATTTTAAAATTCTATGTAAAACGAATAAAAATTATATGCTTAAAATTGATGCTATTATTTTTCTGAACGGTAAAATATCGTTCGGTATATTGAAAAAGTACAATATTAAAGGGATTTATTTAATTTGTGCAGACGGAGCTTCGAACAGCCTGATGAAGAAAAAGATTATTCCGAACATTATTCTGGGTGATATGGATTCATCAAAACCTGAAACTTTAAGATATTTCAGGAAGAAAAATGTGGAAATCAGGAAAATTGATGACCAGGATACAACCGATTTCGAAAAATCACTTATGTACTGCATGGAAAATAATTTAAAAAACATACTTATTTTCGGTGCTTCGAGCAAAAGGCAGGACCATACATTAAATAATTACAGCGTTTTAAAAAGATATTATAAATCACTTAATTTAAAAGTCATCGACAGTAAATTCGAAATATTTTTCATTGATAAAAAAATTACGTTTGATTACCCGAAAGGTAAATCAATTTCGATTATGCCCGTGCCGTTTGCAGGAGGTATAACGTCAAACGGATTAAAATACAAACTTGATAACGAAGACCTCGAACTTGGCATTCGCGAAGGGACATTGAATATTTCTAAAAAGAAAAATATTTCAATTGAATTTACATCTGGAGATTTATTACTTTTTAAAAGGCATTTCCACAAAGTTCAACAAATATGATGATAAGCTTCAGCATTTATGATTACATATTAATCGTCTTATATTTTCTTGGTGTTATATACATCGGTTACAGAGTAAAGAAATCAGATAAAAGCAATCTTGATTATCTCGTTGCAGGCAGAAGCATAACGCTTCCTGCATTCGTTGCAACGCTTGTATCAAGTTTTTACGGCGGGATTCTGGGTATCGGAGAATTCACATACAGGTACGGATTATCAAGCTGGGTAATGAATGCATTCCCCTATTATTTTTTCATAACAATTTTTGCATTATTCCTGGCTAAAAAAATCAGAAAGGCAGAACTTTACACAATTGCAGATAAGCTCGAAATTACTTACGGAAAAAAAGTAAGTGTTTTCGGAGCTTCACTTGTTTTTCTGCTTGTGACTCCTGCACCTTATATTTTAATGCTCGGAATTCTGGTACAGCTTATATTCGGATGGTCTTTAAACGTATCTATGTTAGTCTGCCTTGTAGTTTCCGTATTTTTTCTTTTCAGGGGCGGATTAAAGGCGGATATAAGCGTCAATATTTATGAATTCGTATTAATGTTTCTGGGATTCGGTATTATTCTTCCGTTTTGTTATTTTAAGCTTGGGGGATTTGAATATTTAACAGCAAATCTGCCAGAAACGCACAAGAGTATAACGGGAGGAAATTCTATTGCCTACTTATTTGTCTGGTTTTTCATTGGAATGTGGGCGCTGGTCGACCCGGGTTTTCACCAGAGATGTTACGCGGCAAAAGATGAAAAGACAGCAAGAAATGGAGTTTTTATATCTTTAATTTTCTGGGTAATCTTTGATTTTATGACAACAGTATCCGGTTTATATGCCTTTGTTCACATAAAGAATCTGGAAAACCCTGCAATGTCATATCCCCTTCTTGCAAATGAAATACTGCCTTCTTTTGCAAAAGGATTTTTCTTTATCGGGATGATTGCAACTATCATGGCGACTTTTCATTCACTATTATTTATATCGGCTACCACAATAGGCAAGGATATATACTGCAGGGTAAAAAACATTACGGATTACAAGAATAAATACACAAAGTTCGGTATTTTAATTACATCGGTAGTCACGATTCTGATTGCGATTTTAATACCTTCTGTTGTCCAGATTTGGTACACAATTGGCAGTCTTACAATTCCTGCCTTGTTATTGGGTATCATATCATCATATTCAAAGAAGTTAACCATTAATAAAAACTTTATTTTAAGTGCAATGATTGTTTCATTTTTATTTTCATTTACATCATTCATATTTGGGAATATCTACAAAGTGAATGATATGCCGGTGTATTTTTTTGGAATTGAGCCAATGTACCCTGGTTTGCTGACAGGTTTGTTAATTTATTCAATCGGATTAATTTTAAGTAAAAGAAAAAAGTTCTTGAATGATATTTAAACAAAAAATATTTTTTATTCCGGTGATTTTGATTATGTTTTTCTTTGTATCATTTTCAAAGGCACAGGATGATACTCTGCAAAGCACAATAAAACTTGATTTGTATTCAAAGAAAAATCTCGATACAAATAATTTTAATATTTTTCCTAAACAATATAACAAGAAAAAAATTGCTTTGGTGTTGAGCGGCGGCGGTGCAAGAGGATTTTCACAGATAGGTGTAATAAAATCATTGGAAAAAAATGACATACATTTCGATATGATAGTAGGAACAAGTATCGGAGCAATTATCGGAGGGTTATATTGTTCAGGTTATTCCACAACCGAACTAGACAGCATTTCAAAAACCATTAACTGGCAGAGTAAATTAAGCCTTACAAATAAAAATGAGAGGGAATTTTTATATTTGGAGCAAAAAAAGGTACAGGATAAAGGTCTGATATCTATTTCACTCGACGGGCTGAAACCTGTTCTTCCTACTTCCCTTTCGACAGGATACCAGATTGCGCAGATATTTAATGTTTTACTGTTAAATGCAAGGTTTAAGCCGAATCACGATTTTTCATCGTTAAGATTTCCTTTTTTTGCAATTGCCACCGATTTGGATAATGGTTCCAAAGTAGTACTGAACAAAGGAAATTTAAGCGAAAGCATAAAGGCTTCATTTACATTTCCTTTATTATATGCCCCAACAGTTATAAACGGAAGAAATCTTGTTGACGGCGGACTTACAGCAAATATTCCGATTGATGTAGCAAGAGATAAAGGTGCCGATATAGTAATTGCTGTAAATTCGACCAGTCCGCTTAAATCGAACGAAGATTTAAAAGACCCTTTAAATGCTGCTGACCAGGTATTATCTATTACAATGGCACAGCTGAATGAAAAACAGCTGGATAATGCAGACTTTATTATTACTCCTGAGATAGGAAATCAATCTGCAAGTGATTTCAGTAATATAGAGTACCTTATCAACAAGGGAGAAATTACTGCAGATAAATACACAAAGATGATAAAAAAAATAATTGATTCAGCGGAGCAATCTGCATCATCCAATAAAGGTAATTTTCTTACGAATCCAAGAATTTATATAAATTCGGATTTAATTCCTGAAAGCATAAAAAATGAAGTAAAATTAAATCAGGAAAACACATTTGTAAAATATACCGAAGTTGAAGAACAGCTTAAAAAGTTTTATGATATGGGATATTTCAGCGAAGTCTCAGCAGTTATAAAAAGAGACGAGTTTGGATTAAAACTGGATTACAATTTTGTTGAAAATCCAAAACTTTCCGGAATAAAATTATCCGGTTTTGACAATATATTATACGAAACCATTAAAAAATTTGAGTATGATAATGTCAATAAAGCTTTGAATCTTAATGAATTAAATAAATTGTATTACGATTTACTCGGGTTAATAAAAAATAATAATTTTTGCTCTGTAAATATCAGGAAATTTCATTTTGATTACAATAAAAATACACTTGATATAGAATTATCAGATGGTTTTATCAGCAAAATAAATATAACCGGGAATGCAAAAACGAACAGAAATGTTATTACAAGAGAACTGACTTTTAATGAGAACAGGATAATAAAGAAATCCGACATGGAACAGAGTCTTCAGAATATATACAGTACAAATTTATTCCAGCAGTTAAGTTTTAATTTCGAAGAAAATAAAAACGAAGACAGGCCAAATCTGAATATTAATGTTGTAGAAAGAAGTTCAAGAAATTTAAAATTCGCATTGCGCGGGGATAATGAAAGAAAACTGCAAATATATTTTGAATTAAATAATGAAAGTATTTTCGGAACAAATAACGAAGCCGGGTTATCAGTAAACGGCGGAATAAATAACAGGGAATACAAAGTGGAATTCAAATCAAACAGATTTTTCAATACATATCTGACATATAATTATTCGTTGTATTATTTATTCAATGATATTTCAAATTATCAGCAGCAATTCGATGTTAATTCTTACGACAGAATTAAATTAGGAGAGTACCGTGATACAAGATACGGAATGAGTTTTTTACTTGGTACACAGGTCGGGCGTGTCGGGACTGTTTACTCGCAACTGTCATATGAAAAATTATCAAGAGATGTGCTTTCTGGAGTTATTTCCAATGAATCGGATTTTAAAACTCTAAAACTTAAAGTCGGAGGAAAGATTGATACGCAGGACAAATATCCCTTCCCGACCAGAGGTACAATTATTAATTATTACTATGAAACATCGCAGAAATTAGTATCCGCAAATATTTCTTATTCCAAACTAATGTTTGATTTTGAGCATTCAATATCATTCGGAAGAAACAATACGATTCGTCCGAAATTTGTTTTCGGATTTGCAGATAAAACCACACCTCTTATGGAGCAATTTTCGCTTGGAGGCGAGAATTCATTTTACGGTATGCTTGAATACGAATTAAGGGGAAGGCAGATTTTATCAACTTCGCTCGAATACAGGGTATTAGTACCTTATAAATTATTTTTTGATACATATTTTGCCGTCAGATATGACCTTGGACAGATATGGGAGAATGCTGAAGATATTAGATTTAAAGATTTAAGACATGGAATAGGTCTTTCTGCATTGTTCGATACCCCGATTGGCAAAGCGAGTTTTTCTGCAGGCAAAAGTTTTATACTAAGTAAAAGCATTGATAAAGATTCATTTGTTTTCGGTCCCTACACTTTCTACTTTTCAATCGGTTATGATTTGTGATAATACATAACTATAATTAAGTTATTCCGTATAAATAATTAGGCTAATTATTATAAAATTGAAATTTTTATATAAATATTCGGACAGTTCAATCAGATTAATTTATGTAATCATTACAGTCTATTGCCTGATTATTACAGGGATTCCTTTCTTCAGAGCCGCGGTAAGCCAGAAACTGACGCTTGACGGAAGCACTAAAGACTTTTTAAAAGCCGAAAGTGACAATAAATTATTAATTAATTTTGTATCACCGGGAAGTCCGGCATATAAAGCAGGTTTACAGGCAGGCGATATAATAACAGAAGTAAATCATAAACCTGTTCATAATATACTTGAATTCAACAATTCCATAAGTCATGTGCCTGAATATATACCTGCGATCTATACAATTGAAAGAAATAATATACTGTTCGATACTGAGGTTTATGTTTACAAATATTTCCATCTTGTGTTTTTTATATTTTTTTCGCTTGGTTTTGTATTTTTGGTTAACGGATTCCTTGTAGGTTATTCAAGACCCAAAGAACTTACAGCCCAGATATTTTTTATTCTCGGCTGCACAGCATCACTCGGATTCCTTACCTATGGCGGAGTCTGGCATTACACCGGATTCAGTAACATATTTCATTATAGTTTTGTTGCCGGAATGTTTTTATTCTATCCGGTGTTTTTTCATTTCTTTACAATTTACCCTATAAAATATGATTTTAAATCCAGAAAATTAAAAATATTTCTGGTCTATTTTTACATTATAGTTATTAATGTTTTACTCGGTATAACTGAAATTCATCCGGAGAATACTTTTTTAAATATTTTCTCCGAATTTATAAATTATTCCCCGTTATTACTTTTATTAATGGGAGTAATCTTATTTATTAAATCTTACAGAGAAATATCGGATATTAAATTGAAAAAACCTCTGAAAGTGGTCTTGTACGGGTTTTTAATCGGAAGCATCGGCATGATTTATTATTTTTTTATTTTCCTGCAATTAGTCTCAAAAGGAGGAATAGATTTTAATCCTGTATACAGGATACCTGCAGTTCTTGTACTGGCGCTGCCCTTTTCATTTGCATATTCAATATTCAAATACAAAATTCTCGATACGGAAATTATCGTAAAGAAAATAATAGTACTCGTAATACTTACACTTTTCATCACGATTGTATATTTCTCTCTGCTTTATGTGATGGATAAGATTCTTACCCAGTATACAGGAAATAAAACATTCCTGACAGTCGCTTCGATAGTAATAATTATATTTACTTTCGATTATGTTAATAAATGGGCGAATAATTTTGTCGATAAAAGATTTTACAGAAAGAGATACAATTACAGGAAATCTCTCCTGAAATTTTCGGAAGAACTTCCGTTCATCAATAATATCAGGGATGTTATTGAGAAAGTAAATTTTGCCATAAGAGAAACCATGGGTGTATCAATCGTCAAGTTCTGGATTATAGATGAGGAATTCGTAAACCTGATTCAGTTCCATTACAAAATTAAGGCTAAGAGCAGCAGCGACATATACAAATTAAGGGATACGATTTTTAAATCAATTTATGAAACTGATTTCGAGCAAAAGTTTTTGTATAATGCGGATTTAAGCGAGATGAAAATTCCTCAGGAGCATAAAGAATTCATAAAAAAGGAAGGCATTGTCCTGTCTATTCCTATAGCAATAAAAAGCAGGTTGATAGGTGCAATTAATTTCGGCAGGAAACCTTTCGATTCACCTTACTCCGATGAAGATATCGACCTTCTGAAAACAATTGCATTACAGACTTCGATTATTTTTGAAAACTCAAGACTGAAAATCAACGAATCGAAGAAACGAAAAATCGAGGAAGAATTAAAGATTGCAAAGAATATTCAGAGAGCATTATTACCTAAGGACGGTATAGCATTAAAAAGTCTGGATATTTCAGGAATAACAGAGCCCGCAAAGGAAGTCGGCGGCGATTTCTTTGATTATATAAGGCTTGACGACAATAACCTGCTGATTACAATTGCGGATGTATCGGGGAAAGGAGTTCCGGCAGCGCTGTACATGACGAAACTTCAGGCACTGATTCGTTTCGCTTCTAAGCTTTTCAAAACCCCAAAGAGCATTCTTTGCGAAGTGAATAAACAGATTTATAAAAAGCTGGAGAAGAACTTTTTTGTGACCACAAACCTGGCACTCTTTGATTTCAGCAAACATAAAATGAAACTTGCCCGTGCAGGCCATAACCCTGTGCTTCTTTTCAGAAATGATTCATATAAAATACTGCGAAGTAAAGGAATCGGACTCGGGCTGGATAATGAATCGGTATTCAACGAAAATCTGGAAGAAATCGAAATTGATTTGCTTAAAAATGATGTTTTTGTCTTTTATACTGACGGTCTGGATGAGGCAATGAATAGCGTTAAAGAGGAATTCGGATTAAACAGGGTTATTAGCAGTATTACAAAAAATATAAATGAAGATTCGAAAACTATTCAGAATGAATTAATAGAAGAGATAAAAGAACACAGGGGTAATGCAGAACAAAACGATGACATTTCTATTGTAACAATAAAAATAATATAGAAATAAAATGAAATTCAATAAATTTACAGAAAACAGGTTAAGGTTTATTTTCATAGTGATAGCCTCGATTTTTTTAGTATTGAGCTTTTTGTCATTTTATAATAATGTAATTGACAGGAAGATGACCACTGATGACTGTTTATGGGAAACTCTAAATCCGAATAATCCGAAGGATAGTGCATTATACATTTCGCAGATAATTCCGGGAGGAGTTTCGGAAGAAGCGGGTTTAAAGGATAAAGATATTCTGATTGCAATAAACGGGCATACATTCAAAGGCACAAGTGAAGCTATGTCAATTCTTAATAAATTCAGAAATGAGATAATAACCTATACAATAATCAGAAACGGTGCGGTGTACAATGTCAATATATGGGTCTATAAATTTTTCAATATTCTTTTTCTTATAACCTGGTTACTCGGATTCGGATTTCTTTGTGTAGGTCTGATGGTGGGTTATTCAAAACCAAAGGAGTTAACATCAAAGCTTTTCTTTTTCCTCGGCTGCTCGGCATCGATAGGCCTAATTTCAAATACCAATCCTTTTGGTTACTTAGAAAACATAGATTCTCTGGGAGTCGGAAAAATAATATACATATTCTTTTATTTACTATATCTAATTTCGCTTGTACTCTTTACACCGCTTCTTCTTCATTTCCTTTTGACTTTTCCGGTTAGATATAATTTTCGGTATAGAAAATTAGTTGTCATTGCTGCATACGTAGTTTCCTTTTTAAATCCCGTTGTTTTTCTCTTTTTCAATTCAGTATTAACGGGAAATGCCGTAAGCCTGAATCATTCAATTTTCTTAGTTCAGCTTCTTTTTTACATTTTAATTGGTATAGTATTGTTTACACGTTCTTATAAAAAAGTAAAAGATGAAACATTAAGAAAATCATTAAGAATTATCAGTTACGGTTTTTTTATAGGATTATTGGGAATTGTATATAATATGATTTTATCACTTAAACAAAAGCCTGATTTTCTTGTTGACCCGTATCTAATGATTCCATGTGTATTAGTCCTTGCAATTCCGGTATCATTTGGTTTTTCTATTTTTAAATACAGGATTCTGGATACAGAATTTGTTGTGAAGAAAGGACTTATCTTTGGAATAGTAACTGTAATTATTATCGGGCTTTATTTTATAGTAATTTACGGGCTTGATAACTTCCTGAAAGGGTATATTCAGGGTAGAAGCCAGTTTGTGACAATCGGGTTCATTCTGCTTTTTACTTTCACATTCGATTATGTAAATAAAAGAGCAAAAGAATTTGTGGACAAACAATTTTACAGGGAGAGATACAATTACAGGAAGTCTTTACTTGCATTCTCACAGGAGATTTCTTACATAACAAATATAAATGAACTGCTGGATAAAATCTGTGATTCCGTGAAGAATACAATGGAAATAAAAGAAATTAATCTTTGGCTTAATGACAAATATTATTATGATATGCTTGATAATGTAAGTTTATGCAATAATTTCAAAACATATGATAACTTTAGAGACCCGGCAATATATAAACTTTTTATAAAACAAAGAATTCCCGCACAGCTTAATGAGGGAAACCTGAGTGAATATAATTTAACCGCTGATGAACAAAAAATAATTCTCGATAATCATATTTCCCTCTCGATTCCTATTTTATTAAAGAATAAATTAATCGGCGCTCTTAATTTCGGTCCAAAACCATCGGGTAAAGCATACTCCGATGAGGATATAGATTTGCTTTCGACCCTTGCCATGCAGAGTGCTATATGTTTCGAAAACTCTAAACTAAGAATAGAAGAAATTGACAAGCAAAAAATAGAAGAAGAGCTTAAGATTGCAAAAGGTATACAAATAGGACTACTGCCAAAGCATGATTTCCACATAGACAAACTCGATATTACGGGATACTCCGAACCCGCTAAAATAATCGGCGGCGACTACTATGACCTTATAAAACTCAGCGATAAAAAGCTGATACTTGTTATTGCCGATGTATCCGGAAAAGGTATTCCCGCAGCGCTTTATATGTCGAAAGTTCAGGCTATGATTCAGTTTGCAACGCAGATGTTCGAAAGTCCGAAAGATATTCTTATTGAAGTGAACAGGCAGATATACGAACAAATTGACAGGAAATCTTTTGTTACTATGGTAATTGCGCTTTTTGACCTTGAAAACATGACAGTGAAAATTTCACGTGCAGGGCATAACCCGGTACTTTTTTCAAAAAACGGAACAATAGAAATTTTAAAGAACAACGGACTCGGACTTGGACTGGAAAAAGGAAAATTCTTCGAGCCGAATCTCGAGGAAACTTCATTAAAGATAAGTGAAGGTAATTTATTCATATTTTACACGGACGGATTGAATGAAGCGATGAATTCGAGCAAAGCCGAATTCGGATTGGATAATGTGATTGGTATTATTAAAGAAAATAAGAACAAACCTTCAATAGACATTCAGAATAATTTACTGGAATCAGTTTCAGCTTTCCGAGGGAACGCAGAGCAGAATGATGATATTACATTTGTGGTTGTAAAGGTGATGTAAAATTACTTTTAACAAAAATCATACAAATATTAATACTGCTTAATTATTTGAATTTAAATAATTAATGTAGTATTTTTTACTATTCTTAAAAACTAATTTTTCCCTATGATACCCCGATATTCAAGAAAAGAGCTTACAAAGATTTGGTCAGACGAGAATAAGTTCAAAATCTGGCTCGATATAGAAATCCTTGCCTGTGAAGCACAATGCAAACTCGGAAATATTCCCGAGAAATCCCTGAAGACTATACAGAAGAAAGCAAAATTCAATGTAAAGCAGATATTAAATATAGAAGAAACTGTAAAGCACGATGTGATTGCCTTTCTGACGAACGTAGGGAGCTACGTAGGACTTGATTCGAGATTTATTCATATGGGAATGACAAGTTCGGATGTGCTGGATACAGCTCTTTCAGTTCAAATGAAACAGGCGGGAGAAATAATACTAAAAGATTTAATTGAGCTTAAAAAAATATTATTCAGGAAAGCAGTAAAGTATAAATACCTCACTGCAATCGGCAGAACACACGGAATACACGCAGAGCCGATTACATTCGGGCTGAAATTCGCACTGTGGTATGATGAAACTCAAAGAAATATTGAGAGATTAATACTGGCTATAAATAATATTTCAGTCGGGCAGATATCGGGAGCGGTAGGAACTTACGAGCACCTTTCCCCTTTCATAGAAAAATATGTCTGCGATAAACTCGGATTAAAAACGACAAAAATTTCCACGCAGATTTTACAGCGCGACAGGCACAGCGAATACATGACAACACTTGCAATCATTGCTTCCTGCATAGAAAAATACGCAACTGAAATCAGGCATTTGCAGAGAACGGAAGTTCTGGAAGTGGAAGAATCTTTTTCAAAGGGACAGAAGGGTTCGTCGGCAATGCCGCATAAAAAGAATCCGATTACATCGGAGCAGGTTTCAGGTCTTGCTCGTGTTTTACGGGGCAATGCGCTTGCATCGATGGAAAATATAGCTCTCTGGCACGAGAGGGATATATCGCATTCTTCGGTGGAAAGAATTATAGTACCTGATTCTACAATTCTGATGGATTATATACTAAACAAATTCACATCACTCGTAGATAACCTTGTTGTTTACGAAGATAATATAAAAAGGAATCTCAATCTAACAAACGGATTAATATTTTCTCAGAAAGTACTGCTGAAATTAATCGAGAAAAAAATGAGAAGAGAAGATGCGTACAGAATTGTACAAAATATTGCAATGAAATGCTGGAAAGAGAAAGTCAGTTTTTATAATTTAATAAAAAAAGACAAAGATGCTATGAAATATCTCAGCATAAAAGAGCTAAATCACATATTTGGCAGTGATGTATTAAAGAAAAAAGTCGATTTCATTTACAACAGAGTCGGGATAAAATAATTTATATCCCCTGATACTGTCTTCTCAGTTCTATCACTTTACCGATAATCTGAAAAGGCCTGTTCAAAATTGACTTATATCTCGAGTTTGCCGCTTCCAGGTAAGCTTTTATTCTGGTATTCCTTAAAGTCTTTACTGTTGCCTCATCATCGAGCAAAGCAATCACGATTTCGCCGTCGTTTGCAGAATCCTGTTTTCTGACTATAACTATATCCCCGTCGTAAATACCCGCATCACGCATGCTGTCGCCTTTTACCTTAAGGGCAAAATGCAGTTTATGTCCCCTGCGGTTTTTTTCGACAGATATATAGCCCTGTATATTATTATCGGCAAAAATAGGCTCTCCTGCCGCTACACTGCCATATAAAGGAACATAATCGTAATCAGGCTTATCTTTTGTTTCGGAGCCGTCCGTTCCGCGAATAAGCTTGAAGCCCCTTGCTGTATCGGGTTTCCTGTCCAGGTATCCTTTTTTCTGCAATGCAGAGATATGGTCCTGTACCGTTCCCACCGTAATTTCAAATTTCGATGCAATCTCTTTGAAAGTCGGAGGGTAAGAATTATCATTTGTATATTTTTCAATATACTCAAGAATTTTCTTCTGTTTTTTAGTTAGATTTTCCATAATTAAATATGGGATAATTTTATATGATATGCAAGAGAAAAATTTATTATTACGCTCCCCAGTAAAAACCCGATGCAATCATTTCATATTTGCCGTCATTAAGCTTGTACAATTCGCATCCGCTTCCCTCATAGTATCCTGATTCGATAATCAGCTCGAATTGTCCGTCACCATTATAATCCACAATTCCCAGTAAATTTGAATAGCCCGGGTCTATCCGAAATTTAATTACTTTTTTTTCAACCTTACCTTTATCATTTACGATAAACACACCGCTAACAAATGTTTCGAAAGTTACCCTGCCCTGGTAAGAGACAGCATATTCTTTTTCACCTGAATTCAAGAAATTTCCTTCAAAAACTTTTGTCACGGGTTTGGTTTCATCTCCCAAATCTACTTTAACATTTTTTGTATATTCCTTGAGAAATCCAGTAACATTTTTTATAACAGTTTTATCCGTTATGCAATCGTAATTTATCCGGCTCATTTTACTATATTTAGAACAAATAAAATAGTTTCTTTCATAATCTATCGTATCCTCCTGAATTGAAACTGTATTATTCAGCACCGGATTAAAATCATATCCGTTAGGTTCGCAATCAGATAATTTATATCCGTATATATCACTTTTGAAAACTTTAAACGGTGTGGAGACATAAAATTCTTCTCCCAGTTTTATTCCTGTAAAATCCTTTTGCCAATCTTCATATGCACTAAATAAGCATGAGCCTTGTTTACTATTATCAATTTCTTTTTTGTGCTCTTTAACCAGAGTTTCCATTGATTTATTTCTGACCTCAAAAACATAATTTGAATCGATGAAAGTATAATTTTCATCAATAATAATATTTTCCCCGTCGTGCCTGCAAAAATAAACATCAACATTTTTATGCTTTGGCTGGGAATAAACGCCCGTCACAATAACAACTGTAAAAACGAAAAAAAGAATTTTTATCCGGTTTATCATATTTTATTTTTTTAATATTTTAAATTCCACACGCCTGTTTTTCTGTCTTCCTTCTTCGGACTGGTTTGTATCGGCAGGTTGTGTCTCGCCGTAACCAATTATCACAATCCTGTTTTTGGTTATTCCTTTTTTAAATAAATACTCTGCAACTGCATTCGCACGGTTTTCAGACAATTTCATGTTATAATCGTGCGACCCGATATTATCTGTATGACCTGAAAGTTCAATTTCAATATTTGCATAATCATTAAGAAACGTCACAACCCTGTCGAGTTCAGGATATGATTCGGGTTTAAGCTCGTATTTATTAAAATCAAAGAATACATTATTTAACCTAACCACTTCTCCGACTTCGATAGGAGCGAGATACAGATTTTCTTCAATTTCCCTGTAGTCAGATACGGTTTCAAGATTAATATTTTTAGAGACCGAATAATAGCCTTCTGCTTTTGCGGAGTAGCCGTAATTTTTTCCATAAGGCAGAACTATTTTGTAGCTTCCGTCTGCTGGGTCGGAACGGGCTATGCCTGTTTCCTCACCCGTCGATAATATTTCGTATTTTATTTCGGCAGTAACAGGTTCATTAGTTCTAGCGTTAAAAACTTTTCCATATATTATTACAACGGGTTTTGGTTTAACTTTTTCGGGCAATTTAATTCTGTATATATCAAGTTCACCGAACGATTTATCATCCGAAGCAAAATAAGCATAGTCTCCTTTTGCGGTAATGTAATATTCCTGCTCATCTTTGGCTGTATTTATTGCCGGACCGAGATTTTCGGGTGCAGACCATTTTTTCCAGGTATCATCAAGCCTCCTGGACATAAAAACATCAAACCCGCCGTATCCTCCGTGTCCTTTGCTTTCGAAATAAATAGTAACGTTATCTGCTGCAAGGAAAGCATCTTCTTCCATCTCATTAGTATTTATATCGGGTCCAAGGTTCATGGGTTCAGTCCAGACATTATTACTCTGCAAAAAGCAAATATAAATATCGCATTCCCCGTAAGAATCTTTTCTCTCTATTCCCGTAAAAAGTTTTTTCCCGTCATTCGACAGATAGCCCGACCAGTGGTCGTTATTATTATAAAAATTTTTTATTACGACTCCAAGCGGGAAACTCCACCCGTCTTTAGTTTTATGTGACATTGAAAAGCCGTAATAGTTAATTCTGCCTGCAGGTGTATAAAATCCCAGCAGCAATATTGTATTCCCATCCGGTGTAACCGAACAGACCGAGCCTCCATCCTGTGTATTTAATGGCCTTCCCATATGTTGGGCAATTTCCCATTCCCCGTTCCTGAATTCGGAATACCATATATCACCCGTTTCACCGAAGTTAAGAGGATCATCTTCTCTCAGAAAATATAAAGTTTTTCCATCTGGTGAAATCACAGGCCAGTGCTCGGAATATTTTGTATTTATATTTCTTCCGAGATTTTCCTTTGAAATGATTTGAGAATAAACAATGTATGGAATTGAAAATATGTATATAAAAAAAAGTATTAAATAAAACTTTTTTGAAAAATTATCAGATTTCTTTCTGCTCATGATAAAAATATTAAAGAAATCTTTACGGAATGAAAATTAGTTTATTATTTTCAAATTTCAATTTAAATGGTTTCTTCTTTGAAGGACAGCAATTCGGGTCGCCTGCGGCATATTCATATTTCATGCAATTAATTTGCCCGTCTTTAATGGATTTTACAACAGCCCCGTCAAGATTATAATCCAGTAAGAATTCGAGCTTATTTCCTTCTATTTTATACAGCACAATACCTGAACCTGTAACGGCATTTCCGCCTTTTGCAACGAGTCCGTAATAAAGTAAAGCTACCTCTTTACCGTCATTACCCAAATCGACAAACCTGACTTCAGTGTTTCCCACATCATCCAGTTCGTTTTCATATTTCTTTTTTATTTCATTGAATTTGTTCTTAACATCCTTTGAAGTCACTTTCGTATTACTGCTGACCAAAAGGCTGTCCATACCTGTTTTTACAGAATCGACAATTTGCTCCTCACTCTTTTTCTGTTCCTCTTTTTTCGTGCAGGAAAAAAACAAAAAAGCAAATAACCCAATGCTGAATAATAGAATTATTTTATTTGACTTTCTCATAGAAATCAAACCCGTCATCTTTTGTATGTTTTTTCAGTATTCCCTTAGCAGAAAAAGAGACCTCTTTTTTCAAGTATTTAATAACCACAAATTTTCCTGTCCATTCATCGCAATTGAATGTATTTCCGAATACAGATGGATTCGACAGATTCGTCGTCTTAACCGCTTCTTTATCGGGTATCTGGAGTGTTTGAGTCGCCGAAACATATTTACCGTCGTTGCTGACTCTCATTTCCAGTTGAACTAAATATGCATCGCCTTCGCTGTTCTCTTTCTGGTCATAACCGGGATAAATGAGCAAATAATCAGCGGAATATTTTGAAAGGTCCTTCTGAACATCATCAACATAATCGACAATCTTTACATATTTCTGTGCTGAAGGAAGATAAACCTTCTGTGCAATTAAATTCCCTGAAATAAACGCAAAAATAATCAATAACAATATTTTTGTTTTCATAATGCTGATTTTATTAATTATATAAAAGAAATTTTTCTCTTTTTGTTTTATAAATTTCAAGTTCATCGTAGTATGTATCGATAATTTCCTTGAAAGACTTCGATTCATTTATCATCGTTCTAAGTTTGCTCGTGCCTGCCAGTTTATCAATATAATTATTTTCAATCCATTTAAATTCTTTTGCAGAAGCTCTCAGTGCATAAAGCACAGCGATAGCAACCTCTACAGGCCTGAATTTACTGAAATCGGTTATTGTAATACTCACTCCGTTGCATTCCTGTTCCATAAATTTCGGGTCATATGACGATATCTTCTTGTAAGGCATGAATTTGACTGCCTTAAAGCTGACACCTTCTAGATGGAATGAATTCAAAACAAAAGTCAACTCTTCTCCATTGCAAAAAGGTGCGCCAAATTGCTGAAAAGGTGTATCTGTTCCCCTGCCTTCGGAAATATTTGTACCTTCCATGAAACATAAAGCAGGATATATTTTTGCACTTTCAAGACTGACAATATTGGGAGAAGGATTTACCCAAGGCAAATTTAAATCTTCATAATTTATTTTCCGCGTGTAATTTTTCATTTTTATTACTTCGAAATCAAACCCATCGTTATTGATATAACTTCTTAAATATGCTCCAAGCTCGCCTATTGTCATTCCATACATTATAGGAGTCGGAATCATTCCAACAAACGATGTGAAATGTTCATTTAGCATAAAACCGTCGAAGTAATTGAGATTTGCAGTGGATGGCCTGTCGCATAAAATAAATTTTTTCCCCGACTTGCTCGCATCCATCATTGTCATGTATAAAGTCGAAGTATAAGTATAATATCTGGCTCCGAGTTCCTGAATATCAAAAACAAGAACATCAATATCTTCGATGTCTGTTTCTTCGAAACTCTTGTTTTTTCCGTACAGAGAAATTACCGGAATGTCAAATCCTGCATTTTTATATGAATCATCGGTATCGAAACCGTGCTCCGGGGTAAATATCTTAACAACATTTACACCTTTATTTATTAAAGCTTCAAAGATATATTTCCCGTTCGATAATATCCCTGTTCTGTTTGTAATAACTGCTACGCGTTTATCTTTCAGCAATCCGATTTTTTCGCTTATTAAAACTTCATCACCCAACTGGAAACTTCCGTTATTAATTTTGGTATTATCCCGCGAATCGGTAAAGAACACAAACACAAGCATTAATACGCCTAAATATTTGATAACTTTTAATAACAATAGTATGAAATTTATTTGATTTTAACGACCGCTCTGACAGATCTAAAATCAATTATTTTAAAAATAAAAACCGATATTGTAAAACATATTAAAATCAGTAACTTTATATACCAGAAAGCATAAACTCCCAGTAACAAATATACTGCATAGAAAACTAAAAGTAAAATAAATATTGTAATAACTTTTTTCACTTCGTACTTAATAAAATAGTATTTTTGCGACACCAAGTAAATACCTATTACCATGGCTATATAGCTCAGCAATGTAGCTATTGCACATCCCATCATATTGATTTTCGGAATTAAAAGAAAATTAAATGCAATATTAATTACGGCTGCAATACCTGTAATATACGGAAGGTACTTTGTCTTCTTTTCAATATATATTCCCGCCATGAGATTTATATACATCCCGTAGAATAAGTAACTCAGAAGAATTACAGGTACAATGTACAGTCCGCCCCAGTAAGCTTTCCCGATAAGAAACCCTTTAAACGGCAGTTTGAACTGCGCAATATTATCAATAAACAATGATAGTATAAAGAAAATGAAAGCAGTAGCAAGAACGAACAACGTCATTACTTTAGAAAAAATCTCTTTCGCATTCGATTCTTTTGCATTCTGAAGAAAAAAAGGCCTCCATGCGAATTCGAACATGGACACAAAAAGCATCATGAATATACCAAGCCTGTAATTTGCCTGGAATATACCTACAGTGGCATCATCCGTGAGCGCAGTTAATATAGGCCTGTTGATTACCTGAATGATATTTGAGCTGATTCCCGCAGGAATATAAGGCAAAGAAAAAATTATCAGCTCTTTTACAAGAAGTTTGTTGTAGGTAAATGTAAGATTCTTCAAAACTATAGGTGAAAGCAGCAGGAAAGTCAGTGCTGACGCAATAAGATTGCTGATGAAAACCGATTCAATTCCGAAATGAAAAACAAGAATCAGCAGCAGGTTGCATATTACATTTACGGCAATGTTCGTAACCCTGATTGCTGCAAACTGTTTAGGTTTATGCTGAAGCCTCAGATATGCAAACGGAACAAGCACTATTGCGTCGAAAAATAATATTACTGCGGTATATTTAAGTAAAATATTTCTGCCCGGGTCAATCTGAAACAGATAAGAGAAATCCCTCGCGAAAAAATAAAGGATTCCAGATAAAATTATTGCATTAAAAAATATTCCGAGAAAAGGATGAGAAAAATTTTCTTTTTTTGAGCCTACTTCAAGAGTGGATGCGAATTTAAAATAACCTGATTCAAGACCTATGGTGAAAAAGACATTCAGAATAGCAATATAAGCATAAATATTTGCAACAATACCGAATTCACCGGGAAGAAAAATATTAGTATATATAGGCACAAGGAGGAAATTCAGGAATCTCCCGACTATTGTACTCGTACCGTAAATCATCGTATCTTTAGACAGTGATTTTAACTTATCCAGCATTATATTTACCGGTATTTTAAACTTTTACTAATAAAAAAAAGGTTACTCTGAAAAATACAGAATAACCTTTATTATAAAAATATAATTATATTAACCTAAATCATTTACTAATAATTTCAACAAGCCCGCTTGTAACGGTTTTGCCGTATTCATCCAGTAAAAATATCCTGTAAATTCCCGGTGATGTGAAATCTAAATCCTTGCCTTCAAAGAATATATATTTCATATCCGGTTTTACGGTATATTTGAATTTTTTATTATATTTAAATGTACCTGTTGAGCAATCGTATTTATCAAACTGAACCGATACATCACTTAAGCCAAGAGCATAATCACATTTTATCATTACTGTCAGGTACCCCGTTGTAAATCTGTCGCTGATTCCCACTTCACCGTTATCTCCGTATGATTCACACACATACAGCACAGGTCCGTTTTGGGCATAACTATTTGACTTAAAGCCAATAAAAGTTAAAATAAGAACTGCGAACAAGAATAATGTAATTTTCCTCATATTATCTCCTTTGGTCAATGACCTATTAATTTAATAAAATAATTATTTTGGTACTACTTCTACCTGACCCTCAACTATAGGGGTACCATCAACTTTTTGACAAACTACTTTATATGTTCCCGGTGTTTTGAATTTCAGATTGTCGTGGTCTTCGAAATATGTGTAATCCCAGTCAGCCTGGACGCTGAACGGAACAGTTTTGATTATTTTCTCGCTGATATCACTTCCATCTTCATCTTTAATTTTTGATATCCTTAATTCTACCTTTCCGGTTCCCAAAGTTTTACCGGCAGGTCTCAAATCTATCATAACTGTTAACCAACCAGGTGTAAATCTCTTACTTACTCCAATCTCTTCACCGTTTTTATACTGTTCGCAGAAATAAAGTCTGCTTTCCGAAGATTTGGTTTCTTTTTTCGTATCGTCTTTCTTGGTTTCTTCTTTCGTTACATCTTCTTTTTCTTTGTCTTTCTTGTCCAGTTCTTTCAATTTACTGCACGAAAGAATCAAAGCAACCGAAACAAATATTGCAACGAAAAAATTAAACTTGCCGGTAAATTTTCCCATATTTGATAAATTTAAAGTTTAAAAATAATTTTTTAAAGTTAAAAATATAAATTATTTATTTCAAGTAATAAAGTTTAATGCTATATCCAGTGATTTTACGGAATGTGTTATCGAGCCTACAGAAATATAATCTACACCGATTATCTGTTTATACTGTGAAATATTTTCTTTATTAATTCCCCCCGAAATTTCAAGCTTAAATTTTTTCCTGTTCATTTGAACTGCTTTTTTCACATCCTTGATTGAGAAATTATCAAGCATCACAACATCTATCAACCCAATTCCTTTACCCAGCACAGTTTTTAACTGGTTTAAGGTTTTAACTTCGATTTCTATTTTTAGTTCCGTTTTCTTCCTGATTTTTTTTAATTTATTCAGGACATTCTCAATTCCAACATTAGCTTCGATATGATTATCCTTAATTAATATCATATCATACAATCCGAACCTGTGATTATCCCCTCCCCCGATTTTCACGGCAACCTTCTCGAAGATTCTGAAATTAGGTGTGGTCTTCCTCGTGTCCAGTATTTTAATTCTGCCGTTATTTAATCTATTCTTCATTTCACATACACTTGTAGCAATCCCGCTCATTCTCTGAAGTATGTTTAATGCGACGCGCTCACCTTTTAAGAGATTTCTTGTGTTTCCTTCAAGCGATGCTAAAACAGATTTATTCTCTAAATATATACCTTCTGATTTTAAAATTTTAATTTTTATTTTTTCATCAATTAAATTAAATACAAATTTAAAAATCTCAAGTCCTGCAACTACACCGCTTTCTTTTAAAAATAATTCTGCTTTTGATACCGAATCGGCTTTAATAAATAATTCCGAAGTGATATCGCCTTTCCCGACATCCTCCCTTAAAGCCTGTTTAATTATTTTTTCCGCTTCCCAAAAATTAAAATATTTATAATAATCCATTATAATTTCCCTGCTAATATATTTAAAAGTTTTTGTGACGGCCTTACCGGTTTTAAACTTTCCGAATCGACAAAACTGTGAACTGTATAACCTGTTACGATTAATCTGTCAGCAACAAATAATTCATAATCAATCCTGATGCGGACAGTTGGAATTTGTTTCAAATATGCTTTCAGAGTGATCAGGTCATCATAATAAGCAGGAGATATGTACTTGCAATATGCCTCTATAACGGGCAGAGCTATTTTATCTTCTTCCATTTCCTTATATGTATAACCAAGTTGTCTCAGAAATTCCCCTCTGCCGCTCTCAAAATACTCAAGGTATCTTGTATTGCTGACAACTCCCATTTTATCGGTATGGGCATAAAGTACTCTTATGTTGTGTTCTGCAGAAACCATATTCTTTACTTAATTATGGAAATATTTTCCCCGGATTCAAAATATTATTCGGGTCGAAAACTTTTTTAATTTGTTTCATAAGTTCAATCTGCTTTTTCCCGAGAGCAATAGGTAAATATTTTTTCTGTGAATATCCTATACCGTGCTCGCCGGAAATCATTCCCCCGAGCGAAACAGTCAGTGTAAATATCTCCCGGATTGCTTTATCTACGAGGATTTTCCAGACTTCTTCGGTTATATCTTTTTTTAATATATTAACGTGCAGGTTTCCGTCTCCCGCATGCCCGTAAAAGATTATTGTTAAACCGAATTTTTCCGAAATTTCTTTAATACCTTTTGCAAGTTCGGGTAATTTGAATCTTGGTACAACGGTATCTTCTTCTTTATATGTTGAAATCGCTTTCACTGCTTCCCCTACACTTCTTCTAAGAGCCCATAAATCATCCATTTTTTGTCTTTCTTCTGCAAGTATAATATCTGTTGCTCCGAATTTTTCCGCAAGTTCTGCAACTTTTCCGATTTCTTCATTAATTACAGTTTCATTATTGCCGTCAAGTTCAACAAGTAATTGTGCTTCCGCATCCGAATTCGGGAAAGGTTTACCCAGATGTGCCTCAGCTGCTTTGACAGCATCTTTAGTGAGAAATTCAAGTGCTGAAGGTACAATACCTGATTTATAAAACTCCGCAACGGATGTAATACAATTTTCCACGCTTCCAAATGCTATGAGAATGACTTTTTTATATTTCGGCAAACTTAATATTTTGAAAATAATTTTTGTTACTATGCCGAGAGTTCCTTCGCTTCCTGTAATCAGCTGCGAAAGATTATAACCCGTTACATTCTTTAGCGTTCTTGCACCTGCATCTATTATATCTCCTTCAGCCGATACAAACTGCAATCCTAGCACATAGTCTTTTGTAGTGCCGTATTTTGCTGCTCTTGGACCTCCTGAGCACTCTGCGATATTTCCGCCGATAAAACAGCTGCCTCTCGAAGCAGGGTCAACGGGATAAAATAATCCTTTTGATTCAAGTTCTTCCTGGAATACCTGGGTAATAACGCCAGGCTGAACGATTGCCTGAAAATTATTTTCATCGATTTCGAGAATCTTATTCATCCTTTCCAGAGAAAGGCTTATTCCTCCCATCACGGGCAATGCTCCGCCTGAAAGTCCCGTTCCACCGCCTCTCGGTATTACGGGAATCATGTATTCATTTGCAAGTTTTAAAATGGCCGATATTTCTTCGGCATTTGATGGTTTTATGACTAATTCCGGTGGAAATGAATAATTTTCGGTTTCATCTTTTGAAAAAATATCAATTGTATCCTTATCGGTAAAAACAAAATCCTTACCGACTATTTTCTGCAATTTTCCAATGACTGCTGAATCAGTTTTATTATACATTATTCAAAAATATGAAAAATTGATTACAGATTGTAGGGAATTAATAAGATTGGAAGATAATAAAACTGGAAGATTGGATGATTAATAATGTGCGTTTATGCAGGAATTAATTTTAGATTAAAAAAAAATGGACTCCGATTAGAGTCCATTTTTAATCTGACAATCTTTTAATCTTTTAATCTTGTAATCTTAATATTATTTTACGAGCATCAGTTTCTTAACGTCGGAAAAATATTTTCCGTCATTTGAATTTAATTCGAGTTTGTAGAAATATAAACCTGAATTTAATTTTGCTCCGTCAAACTGAACAGAATATGTACCTGTGTTGAGATTACCATTTAACAGTGATTGTACCTGCTGACCAAGTGCATTGTAAACATTAAGCTTTGCATAGCCGTTTGAAGGGATTGCA
>Ga0182021_10000690_pt1 | contig 37176 bp, 40 predicted proteins | sample 612E3MmetaG_FD_120493 | JGI IMG/M metagenome (GOLD analysis project Ga0182021, IMG submission 120493) | Permafrost microbial communities from Stordalen Mire, Sweden - 612E3M metaG (Illumina Assembly) | ecosystem: Environmental > Terrestrial > Soil > Wetlands > Permafrost | place: Sweden...
GTATATTTGGAGCAGGATATGATTCAACTGTCGGACCTTTTTGGGTAGAAGATGAAAACATTTTCAAAACATTAAAAAAAGGACATGAAAACATAAAAGACGCAAAAAAGAAAATAATGGTAACTCATACAAACCCTTCTGGAAGCGTATCAGAATTTTCAGGAGTCAACGGATCAAAAGCAGTGTCAAGAGCAATAAGAGAATTCAAGCCAGACATTCTTATATCAGGACATGTTCATGCTGCTGGTGGTTTGCAGGAGAAAATAGGAAAAACAAGAGTTATACACGTAGCAAGAAAAGGAACTATATTTGAAATCTAATACACAAAATTTATAAAAACATAAGAAACACACTAATTCTATAAAAAATGAAAAAGAAACAGGAAAAATCAAAGGAAGAAGTTGCCGCGGAAGGAAATTTCAGAGTTAATAGAAGTGATTTAAAATATGCAACTCAAAAAGAAGTCAAAGAAAATTTACCAAAAGAAAATATATTAAAAAACGTGACAGAAAAAACCGTTAAAGTTAGCCCTGCAGAAATAATTACGCAAGGAGCAATAAAGAAAAATCACAAGAAACCTTTAAAGAAAGATATAGAAAAAGTTGAGGAATTTACTGTTATAAAAAAGAAGTTTAAAAAATCAGTAAAAGCAAAAGAGTATTCTTCTCCTAAAATAAATCTAAAATCAAACGGATATGAACTAATAATAACAGAGAAACCTCAGGCAGCATTAAAAATTGCAAGTGCATTGGGAGATGCTACTCAAAGAAATTTTAATAAAATATCTTACTACGAAGTTGAAAGAGGAAAACAAAAGATAGTTGTTGCCTGTGCTGTTGGACATCTATTTACTCTCAAACAAAAAGGCGGAGGATATCAGATTCCAAACTTTGATATATCTTGGATTCCAAATTTCCTTGCAAGAAAAAAAGATTTTACAAAAAGATATTATGATACAATACTCAAACTTGCAAAAGACGCTTCTAAAATAACAGTTGCAACAGATTATGATATAGAGGGAGAAGTTATAGGATTGAATATTGTAAGATTCATATGCAATCAAAAGGATGCTTCACGTATGAAATTTTCAACTCTTACAAAACCAGAACTCGAGTATGCTTATGAAAATAAATCTCCAAATTTAGATTGGGGGCAGGCAATTGCAGGAGAAACAAGACATTATCTTGACTGGTTCTATGGTATAAATCTTTCAAGAGCACTTATGAATTCCATAAAAACAACTGGAAAATTCAAAATAATGTCTATAGGAAGAGTTCAGGGTCCAGCTCTTAATATGATTGTAGAAAAGGAAAGAGAAATACTTGCTTTTATATCTAAACCTTATTGGCAAGTTTTCATAACAGCATCAAATAAAAAAAATAAAATTGAACTAAAGTACATAAAAGATATTTTTGATAAATCTCATCTTAATAAATTTGAAGATTTAAAGGGAAAAGAAGTTTCTGTTGAAACTATAAAAAAACAGGAAGCTCTTCCTCCACCTTCCCCATTTAATTTAACAACTCTTCAAATGGAATCTTACAAGTTTTATGGAATAACTCCTTCAAAGACTCTTCAGATAGCCCAGTCTCTTTACTTAGCAGGATTAATTTCATATCCAAGAACTTCTTCTCAAAAATTGCCTGAAGCTATAGGATATAAGGATATTATAAAACAATTAGCAAAGGAATTCAAAGCTGAAAAATTAATCACAAGAGATAAACCAGTTGAAGGAGCAAAAACAGACCCTGCTCATCCATCAATTTATCCAACAGGCAATAAGCAAATTCTTTCAGGAGAAGATGACAAAGTATACAAATTAATTGTAAGAAGATTCCTTAGTCTTTTCTGCGATAATGCTCTCATAGATAACAAAACTGTAAAGGCAACTCTAAATGATATGGTATTTTCTAAGAAAGGACAATCTATACACAAAAAAGCTTGGCTTGAAATTTATCCAAGCAAATTAAAAGAAGAAGAAATTCCTGATATGGAGGGCAAAGCAACTATAATAGATTCTAAAATAGAACAAAAAGAAACTCAACCTCCAAAAAGATTCTCTCCTGCTTCTATAATTTCAGAACTTGAAAAAAGAAATTTAGGAACAAAAGCAACAAGGTCCTCAATTGTTGAAACTCTCTACGACAGAGGATACGTTGAAGGACAAAGCATACAGGCAACTCCACTTGGAATTTCATTAATAAATACTCTTGACAAATACTCTCCAATAATTATAGATGAAAAATTAACAAGAGAATTTGAATTAGAAATGGACAATATACAAAAAATAAAAGACAAAACAAAACAAGAGAGCAAGGAAAATGATATAATTGAAAAGGCCAAAGTAACAATAACAAAGATTTCAAAAGACTTTGAAAAAAGCAAAAACAAAATAGGACAGGAACTTGTGGATGCCAATACTGAACACAGAGCTCAACAGAAAATAGCAAATGCATTGATAAAATGTCCAAAATGTGGAAAAGGAGATTTAGCAATAAATTACTCAAAGAAAACCAGAAGATTCTTTGTTAGTTGCAATGCTTATCCAGAATGTAAAACAATATACAGTCTTCCACCAAATGGACAAATAAAAAAGACAGATAAAGTATGTCAAGAATGTGGATGGCCAATGCTTATGAGATTAGCAAAAGGAAAAAGACCATGGACTTTCTGTTTCAATCCTCAATGCGTAACAAACAAAGCTTGGGCCGATAGAAGAATGGCTCCTCAGGAGCCTCAAGATAACAAAGATGAAACAAATGTAGAATCAAAAGAATCAGAAGAAATAGAGGAATAGGAATAAATTAAGTTATCTATCACAGCGGTATAATTTTTATAATATAATAATAGGTTAAGTTTACGATAATTTATATATTCCAATAAAGCTCCTAAAAGATTAATCCTTCTTAACAAAATCAAACAGCGATTTCTGTTCTTTCTTTTCTCTCAACAACTTACTTCTGTCAAGAATATTTGAAAAATCAAAATTATATTTTATCTTCCCTATTTTTCTCACACTCTCCACCATTTCTTCTTTAGACGTAAACTTCATGCTTCTCTTGAGTGCTTTCTTTACAGACTCCCTTACAACCCAAACTCCAAGAGCAGCCCAATAGCTAGGTGTTTCTATTCTTATAGCTATAACACTTGCCTGCTTCTTTATAGAATTCAAATATTGAAGCACAGCAAAACGTGAAGCATAATATCCCCCTGCAGTATCGAATGCATATTCTTTTCTTCCAGAATATCCTTCTATATCCGTAGATGCTTTTATTTCCTGTCCAGGATTCCATGAACTATGAGGTAAATATAATTCAAATAATTCATAACTCCATACACTCGGAAACATTAAAAGAATATATTGATTTCCCATAAATTCTCCATAAAATAATTCAGGATTTTCTATCCAAAGATAATTTCTAACGTTTTTAAGAAATTGTTTTCCAAGAGTATCATCAGTTGCAGTTATGCTCCATCTTGTTGGAACAAGTTTTTTATTTTTTGCAAGTCCCAACGCTCCAACACTCAATATTTTACTCAATGCATATTCATCAATTTCATTTTTGTATAAATATTCCATTGCATCTGAAGCTTTTATATCATCATTCATAACCTTGTCAACTTTTTTATCAACTTTCAAATTTCCAGTTATCTCAACATTCTTCAACCAGCTCTCATTCCGTGAGGAGTAAGAACTTTATCTTTCTCTCTTCCTACAATAAGTCTGTTTTTTAGTTCAATTTCAACATCAATCTGTCTTGAAGATATTGCAACATCCTTTGCAACTTCCACAAATTTTTTATTTAATCTTATATCGCTCACCTTTGCCTGAAATCTTGAATTAAGAAGCCCATTTCTCAAACTCATAACTTCTTCTATGTTAAGATTATTTTCAGCCCAATATTTTGCATCATCATAAAGCCATGAATTTTCATCTTTATTCAATGGACTTAATATTCCAACATTAACAAGAGGATATTTTAGTTTAGAACCTATAAATACACTTGGCGGAGAAATTGAATCTACTCTTGATATGCTGCTAAAATCCTTTATTTTAAACCCCGTATCTGCAGTTTTCTTTATCGCCTCAAATTTTATAGTCTCTCCCATCTCCTCTTAAAATATAATTGCTTTAAATTGGTTTGTAACTACTAAAAAAATTTACACTTTTTCAAAGAAATTTAGTCCCTTCTGAATAAAATAACCAAAATCTCTTCTATCAATATTTTCTCCCTTCAAAAAACTATTATGACACCTTAAAATACCTATATCATTAGAAATTAAGCAAATATCCCTACCTAGTTCGTAAAATGTAGCTCCTAGGATAAGCAAATCGTAGTCTTTCATCCCAATTCCTTTAACTTTGCCAAATGGTTTAGTAAAATAACAGTATTTCTCATGCAGTTTGTCGTAAATATCTTTTTGTTTAATAGTATTCCTATCAATAATTCTCTCCAAAGGCAGATCATTCAGAAAATAACTCTTTTTATGATTTATTCTATGTTTTATCTCTTTGACTTCAGTATATTCTTGCTTAGGACAAAGAAAATTCTTCTTCAATTCACCAAATATGTTCTCAGTAATATTTATTCCAGGATTTTCTTTAAAAGCAGATATCCAAAAATCAAAAAGTTTCTCTTTTAAAATAACAGTTTGAATATAATCTTCTTTCCTATTAATTTCTATATGAGATATAAATCCCAAAAAAACATTTGTATCCAAAAAGATATTAGGATACATATCCAAAACTTCTCTTATAGAAAAGTACTTTCTTAAGTTTCCAACCATAAAAATAATCTACCTGCTTTCATTTATAATAATTTATATTCTCATATCCACTTTCTCTTTAGAATTCCTTCATCTTTTATAAGAAAATTTATTTCCTTCTGAGGCATGCTTCTATGCTTGAGAAGAATTGCTTTTCTTTTATTATCATCATTCTTCAATTCAATTATGCACTTGCTCCAATACTTGAACAAATCTCCTCCAACAATATTTGTATTTCTTTCAACCCCCTTTTTAAAATCCTCTTCAGATAAAAATTCCATATAAACCTGATTTGTTATGAGAACAGGGATATTCTGTTTCCTAGAAATCTCCGCAAGTATTCTCATCTGCTTTGCAATCTCCCTATTTGTTTCTCTTACCTTTTCATCATCTTTCATATTATGAGCTTCTCCAATTTCCAATCTATATAACATAGCCATTCCATCCACAACAATCAGTCCAACATCTTCTTTTTTTACAGCTATTAATAGTTTAGAAAAATCTTTTTTCTGCTCCTCAAAGTTCGTTGGTTTCAAAAGAAAAATATTATTTAAAACCCCTTCAGCATTTTCTTTTCCAACAATCTGTTTTACTCTCTCAACACTAAATCCTCCCTCTGTATCTATAAAAATAACTTTATTCCCTTTCTTAGCTTGGCTGCATGCAGCAAGTATAACAAAATTTGTCTTCCCACATCCAGGAGGCCCAGCAATCATTGTAATAATATCTCTCTCATATCCTCCATAAAGCCATGTATTCAAATCATAACTTCCAGATGAAATCTTTTCGGTTTTCATACAAATACGTCAAGGGTGAAATTAATAAGGATTACTATTCAAAAAGAATATTATTATCTAAATCCAAAAAACCGCAATCTCTGAGATGGGCAAATATAGAACTCAAATCTCTAGAAAAGGATTCTTTTGCTTTTGTTTTTTAACTAAAATTCAAGCCCTCATATCTTTTGGGATTCTTCAACTTTAAATTATAAAAATATTCCTTAGGACTCTTTTCTTTAAAACTTGGTTTTTCGTTCTTCAAGTCTTCTAAAACTATCTGCATAACTTCCAGATATGCTTTATTAATAATTAAACAGAAGAAAAGTTAGACTTAATAAATATTATTACAAAAAATGGAGTATAATTTACTTTAACTTCTTGAAATCAGCTTCTATTCCATCAAGATCTTTTGTTATAGCTGCAATTGCGTCCGCTATTGCTTTTTTGGGTGTCTTTCCCTTTGTCTTAACAGCGAGAATAGGTTTCTTTGTAGGATGCTCTCTCTTCCATGCAGCGAAAGTAACAGAAGAATCTTTATTCAGATAAACTCTAAGTATTTCCACCATAGTTAGACTTCCAATTTCAGCTTCAAGTTCTTCCTTTGAATCTTTAAGAATATTCATTTCCATAATAAATTAGAATAAAATCAGTTTAAAAAGCCTTCGTTTATATTCTTACTTTCCAAAAAGTATCTTGTTAGCTTCTTCATCAGAAATATCATTCTCTTCTTCAGAATTATCCCCTTCTTTAGATTGTTCATTCTCAGGTTTTTTCTTTCTCTTTAAAAAAGAAAAAAATCCACCTTTGCCTTCAGCCTCTTTTTTCTTCTTTATTTCCTGTAAATCTTCTATAGTAAGTGCTTCTGTAGTCTTGCTGTCAAAATTTCCTTCCTTCTCAAATTTCTCCCTAATTGCTCTTCTTTCAGAATCTTCAGCAATTCCAGGTTTAACAAATCTGCCGGGTCCTTCAGGTAAAGCAACACCTTCTCCTTTTCTTAATTTAACACCTAAATAATTTTCAAGCTTTCTCACAAGATTATCTGAATTAATTAGAATAGTTCCTTCCTCAGCACTCTTTATAGCTGACTCTGGCTCTCCTATTGCTTCAGCAAGCTGTTTTTGAGTGAGCTTCTTTGATCTTCTCATTCTCATAAGAACCCAATGAAAATTATTAACTAAATCTGTTCTTGGTTGAGGTTTTCTCTTTTCAAAATTACTGTCAATAACACCCTTTAGAGTAACATCCTGTCTTGCCTGTCTATCCTGTTTGTACCTTTTCATGCTATCTTCCTTATCTCTCTCCTGAATCATTTGCCTGTGCTTATTTGGGTCAAGATTAGCCATTGAAGAAAGTCTTTCATAAACAGTCTTAACCTTTTCAGGCTTGTTTAAGTCTACAGGTTGAATTAATGGAGATTCATCTTCATTAGAACAACTTTTGCATACCTTAACAACTCCTTTACTTGAGATAGCATCAAATAATCTTTCCCTTTCATCAGAAACACCACATCTATAACATTCTGCCATCAAAAATCTTAGTTATGTCCCTTTTTTAATATTTGTATTATAAAAAAGTATCAATTTAACTTATTAGAATAAACAAAATTAACCTCTGGGTCTTCTGGACACTTAAATTTCAATCCATAATCCTCACCTAAAATCTCATTCAATTTCATCCACTTGTCTGTTTCGAATCCAGAATTTAACTTATTAAATATAAAATATACAGTTTTATTAGTAGAATTAGATACTTCCTTAAGAGATTCCTCCGTTATCTTATCCGGATAAAAAGAACTCTCAGTATTTGTAAAATACCTCACAATAGGGGGATTCTCACTCACAGTTATATAATTATCCCCCTGTTTTTTCAGAAAATTCATTGTTTCTATAAAACATTCTGTATTTGTATTTGAAGAGATATTTTTATCATGAACCAATATTGAAAGGCAAGACCATAATAATATTATTAAAATTATTCCAAGAATAATTTTTTTGTAACTTTTAATTTTATTTAAAGAATAACCTATTATCAAACTAATTGCAGGAATTATTGGAATCACAAATCTTTCCTCTTTATGGGGCATAATAACTAGCATAATAAAATAAAGTAAAGACCAAATTAACAGAATATAAACCTCCCTTTTTTTGTAATCTTTTGTATAAGATATTCCAATTAAAGATAAAACAAATAAAATACCTGAAATAGAAAAGATATACCTGTGATTTTGAAAGAAGAACATCCATGATTGATTCCCTCCCCAATAAGCTGCACCTTTAAATCCATGCAAAAAACCCCCAAAAATATTTCCATACTCAAAATATCCATAAACAAACCAAGGAATCAACACAACAAAAAATCCAATTATTGCATACCACAAATATTTGTCTTTAAGAAAATTCAAGGATTTATTCTTTATCCAAAGATAAATTGGAAAAATAGGAATTATCCAGAGCATAGTATATCTTGCCAATAACCCTATCCCAAGAACTATCCCCCAAAATATTTTATATTTTTCATTTCCTTTCTCAAAACCCTTCCAAAAGAAAAAGAAAGCTAAAGTAATAAAAAAAGTAACTAAAACATCGTTCAATATTCTTCCACTATAAATAACATGTATTGGTACAAAAGCGATTATTGTGGCAGAAATAATTCCAGTTTTTTTATTAAACATCTCTTTTCCCAATAAATAAACTAAAAAGATTGTCAAAGTTCCAATCAACGGGAGTAAGAATTTGATAAAAAAACCTAAATTTAATGAATAAAATATTGCCAGAATGTAAGGAAGTAAAGGAGGCCTAAAACCCATCTTTGGCCATGCATAATTTACATCTCCTCCAGAAGGAATAAAATCACTCCAGCCATGATTCTCTATGGAATAATCCAAGGGATTGCTGCTTAAATCATGACCCAAATTAAGATAAACTGATTCATCCCACCATGGAACATTTGAAACAAATACAAAACTTAATCTAATTAAAAATCCTAAAACCAAAATTGCCAGAAGAATCCAATTCTCTCTAGATAATTTTCTCATTTTTTAAATGTCCAGATTTTATTGCCAAAAAAGTTAATTATTAAAGATATTCCTATTGCTAGAACTTGTGAGATTATATAATAAATTCCAAATATTTCAGTAAAAATATACAGGAAGAATAAATTAACTATAAGTGCAGCAAGGCTAACTAAAGAAAATTTTAAGTACTTTTCACTAATATTTAATTTTATTTCCTCCCCAAATGTCCATATTTTATTCCATATAAAATTATTAGTCATAGCAATAACAAATGCAATGACTGCAGAAAACAGATAATAAACTCCTAATTTCTCAGTTAATAAGTATAATATTAGAATATTAACAAAAGTTCCAATTAACCCAACACAAGCAAATTTAAAAAATTCTTTTATTCCTCTTCTAATATAATTTTTATACCCAAGCAAATTTCTCAAATAAAAAATAATTTCTGAAGTTCCTGCTTTACTTTTACCTTTTACACGATTTGTAAATTTAATTGGAATTTCTTTGATTTTTTTATAATTCGATTTAAGAATTAATTCAAGCAAAATTTTGAATCCTTTCGGATTTATCTCATTATAATTAACGCATTCTTTTTTAATCATAAAAAAACCTGTCATAGGATCATTAACGTTTGTAAAAGGCTTAGCAAGAAGAGTTGCTGCTCTTGACATTAATTTTCTTTTGAAATCCCATCCTTCGATTTCACCACCCTCAATATATCTACTTCCAATAGTAAAATCAGCTTGATTATTCTTAATAGGATTATAAAGCTCATGAATTTTTCCAGGAGGATGGCTTAAATCAGCATCCATAACACCAAGAACATTCCCACTTGTAATTTCCCAACCTTCTAAAACTGCTGAAGAAAGCCCTAATTTTCCTTTTCTATGAATTACCTTAATATTTTTCTCTTTTTTCTTTAAATTCTCCAATAATTCTCCTGTCCCATCAGGAGAATTATCATCAACAACAATTATCTCTCCTTTAATAGAATTCTTTTTAAATTCGGCCTGAATTTGTTGAATTAAAGTTTTAATATTCTCTTTTTCATTGTAAGTAGGAATTACAATGCTGACTTCAACCATGAATATCTATTGAATATAAACTTATAAAACTTATCTATGTTTAATTTAAATATTTCACAAGCTCTTCAACAGAACTCAAATTATATATCACATCCTTCTCATTTATGACAACAACAGGATATTTAGTTATGTTAAACTTATTTGTCAAAGAACTTAAAGATGTTAAATTGCTATCTGCAGCTATTGGAATTAAAAGAATCTTGCTTCCTTCCTTTTGTTTTAAATCATACAATATTTTTGACCAAACATTCTGTCTTGCTTTCTGAGCCAGGTCTTTAGAATTATATTCATAAAGATAAACAACAGTAGAATAATTTTCCTTACATTTTTGAGAAGTCTCTATATTATTTATCCACAAGAATGTTCTCAAAATATCATATCTTTCGTGAATAATTTGTATTTCTTTTGTAACTTTACCAGCAGATTCATATTTCTCTAGAAGTACAGCCTCTTTGTATATTCTGTCAGCAAATTGAAGATTAGCTTCAGTTAACACCCTGCAATCTTGGGAATTCAAACTAATCATAGAATTTAATGCAAAAACATCCATAAGAGAAATTTCTGAATTTGTATAATAATCACTTATATCAGAGGATTTTGAAGCTTCATAAGCTACACCAATCAATATTCCAAAAATAAAAATAACTAAAGTTAAAAGAAGAGCCTCCCAAAAAACTCTCTTTCTATTATTTAAAATGTCTACCATTTTTTATTCCCTCTCAAAAGTTTATAGCCTGCACTTATTAAAAGTATCGGGTACACCATTACATAAAATATCATATAAAATGCAATCACAAAAAGACTCTCCTGTTTATATTTCTCCTCTTTAACATGTAAGAACGCAATTATAGTAAACCACAGAGTTAAAAAGAAGATAATCAAACCAAAGAATACAAGTACATTTGGTGTAAAATTAATATCACTAAATCTAAAGAGGGCCGTCTGCGTCTGAACTGAATATTCTGTTGCAAAAAATCTCAATATAAAACCTCTTATAAATCTATAAACGAGAACTACCAATCCAAAAAGTCCTATAATCCAAGAAGAGACAAAAAAAGGCAATATAAAATTTCCAAGCATGCCTTTTCTAAACCAATCTTTTCTGTATTTTATTATTGTCTGCAATCCACCCAAATTCCATCTTTCTCTCTGCTTATACCAAACTTTAAATTTAGAAGGAGCAACTGTATAAGCAATTGCGGGAACTGCCATTCTCACTTTATATCCTTCCGCCTGTAAATGCCATGTTATCTCAATATCCTCTGTCATATTTTTTTCATCAAAACCTCCAATTTTGTCAAATGCACTTTTTCTGAATATTCCAAGAGGACCAGGAGTAACATATATAGAATCAACAAATTCCAAAAGTTTTCTCGAGAATTTTATAATTTTATACTCAACGGATTGAACTCTTCCTATGAAACTCTCTCTGTTATGAACAAGGACAGATGAAGTTACGCTTCCAACTTTCTCATCATTGAGAAATCCAACCATTTTGTCAATAGCACCTTTTTCTATGAAAGAATCTCCATCAGTGAAACCTATAAATTCTGTATAAGCAAATTTTGCTCCATAATTCTTAGAACCAGCTGCGTTTCCCGTATTTTTTGGAGTCTGAACTGCCATTACTTTTGGATATTTCTTTGCAAGAGATTTTATTATTTCATATGAATCATCTTTTGAGCAATCATCAACTACAATAATTTTTTTAAGATTCTTATAGCCTGCATTCAAAACTGACTTAATCGTCTCTTCTATTGTTTTTCCCTCATTATAACAAGGAACAATCATAGTAAGAGCATAATCTCTCTTTGGTTTTGGACAAAAAAAGATATACTTTCTGTAATGAATATAAAGAACTATATTCAAAAATAGAAAATAGAATGCCAGAAACAAATAGATAAGATAAATTACAGTGATAGCTTCCATAGGGAATTAATTGTTTGCTTATTCTTTTAAAGATTCTTGTGATGAATCTTCTTCATTTTCTTATTCAGAATCCCCTTCACCTTCCACAACATCCACTTCTACTTCTTCTCCTTCCCCTTCATTTCCATCTGTCTCCCTTACATTTCCTGCTGCCTCCTCCGAATTCTCCTTAAATTCGCCAGAATTTCCTTGTTCTTCAGCTTCAACTTCTTTTTCTACTTCTTCAATTTCTTTCTTAATTTCCTCATTTAATCCTGGAACGCTTGTCCTTTCATTTTCAGAAATACTAAAATAATCATAAAAATCCTCACTAAGACTTAATTCATGAGTATGCCCTGCTTTTTTTCTTTTTATCAATTCTAAATCTGTTAATTTCTTTATATGCTCATAAGCCTTGTTCCCTCTTATTTTTATTATAACAGATTGCTTTATTGGCTGTTTATATGCAATTATGGCAAGAGTTTCCTGTTCTGCTTTTGAAAATTCAGCAGTTCCTGTAGCGAGCCTGTTTATAATACTTGTATACTCCTGTCTAACATCCATTTTCCACATCCCATTTTTCTCTGTAATTTCAAGTGCAGAATCTTCTTTATTGTATTTATCTTTCAATCTTTCAATTAAATCTCCAAGAATTATAGGATTCAAATCACTCAAAGAAATAAGTTCCTGCATGCTCAAATATCTTCCAGATATGAAGAGAACTGCCTCAAGAATTTTAAGTTCTTCCTTCTCTCTTGTCTCATCTATCTCCTTTATTGTCTTGCTTGTGGGCATAGAAGATAAAAACAAATCCTATTTAAAAGCATTATCAATAATTATTTAATAACAAAAGGTGTTTTAAAGAGGTAAAAAAGGCATGAAAAAGAGAATAAAAAGAAAAGTAATTGTTATACTATTAATTTTAGTAATATTTGTAGTATTTTTATTCCTTATAAGATTAGTAAGCCCGTCAGAAATAGATGATGTTACACCTGGAATAAACTGCCCAGAAATTGCAATATACAACCCTAACACTCTTTATGTTATACCCCATTATAATAATAATTCTATTTCAGAAAATAATGAATGGTGCAAGTACATTTTATCTTTAAACAAAACTCTTGAATTGCATGGAATAACTCATATATATAGAGAATTTCTTTATAAGGACATTTCTCAGATAGAGTTAACAAATGGAATTCTAGAATTTGAAAAATGTTTTAATAAAACTCCAGAAATGTTCAAACCTCCACAGTTAGTGATATCTAATAAAAATAAAAAACTAATTAAAAATAATAATCTAAAACTACAAACAAGATTTAACCAAATAACTCACAAAGTTTACCATTGTAATGATTCGGATAAAATCCCAAACAGAATAGTTAATATTTTTTAAAGCTTATATCTCAACAAAGCACCAACGCCTGATAATTGAAAAAATTGTTTTCCTTCCTCAGTTTCAGTTGAAACCATTTCAACTTTCGTTCCATTTGCATCTGCAATTACTCTAAGCTCTTTCATCAATTCCCTGTCATAATCTTTTGATAAAAGCAAAGTATCAACAGCCCCGTATTCGAGAGCTTTCTTTACTGCATCTTGTTTATACACAACAAAATCTGGTTTAGAACCAAGAGTATCAAAAAATTTCTCCATAAGTTTCTTCTCATAAATAATCTCCTGATTTGCAAGTATATCCCATGATTTCTCAACAAGCTCCTTAAGTCCAGATTCATCACTTCCACCTATGTCTATCCTTCCTATAATTTTATTTTGTAATGTAGTTGGAAGATATTCATTCTCAACAAATTCATCCTTAGTTGGAATTGGACCACCAATTAAAATTCCCTTTAATTTTTTATTTTCATAAAATATCTTTTTCATTTCATCTGCAATTCTTTTGTAAAACTCTTTTGTTAGTCCTTCTGTTATTCTATGAAAACGCTGTGATGACTGCCCACCAGCTCTTACTTTACTTGGGACTCCCGAAGTCATTTTTTGAAGTATTTCTATTCTCTTTCCTTCAAGCATTCCTATCGTTGCTTCTTTTCTATCCATAACAAGCAATGCAAATATCTCAGAAACTTCAAGAAGTTCTCTCAAAGGTTCAAGAACAAAATCTTTATCACATCTATAGAGTCTTGATTTTAGAGGTAAATAAGGTTCAACAGCCCACAATTGCAAATCATCCATTCCCTCAACTTTAGATACATTGCCACAAAATATTGCAAGTCCATTTTCAGGATTCTTTTTCAAATCTTTTATGTATCTAACTATCTTATCAAGAGCATCAACGACATTCTTCCTTGTTGCAGTAGATTTTATATTCTTAGCAGTTGATTTTTCTGCTTCCAGCTGTTTCTGAACTGATACTACATCATATCCTGCAGACACGTAAACTGTAATCAATTCCGTGTGCCTTCCCTTGTGCTTTTCAAGTTCTTCCAGGAGGTTTTCAAGCTCCATTTTACTCATCATTGTCATATTTAAAGAAATCCAAGAGGGTTTATAAAATTTGGTTAATTAGTTATTCTAACACAAATATATTATTAAATTAAAAGCTCAAATAATGGGTATGAAAAAAAATTTAAGAGTCTTGTTATTAAGAGGATAGTCAGAAACTTCTCAAAGAGCTGAGGATTTTCTAAAGGAAAACAATTATCAGTACGATGTTTTATATGGGGATGAAAGTGACGAGCTGCCCGTAATTTTCCCACCCAATTCATTCTCTACTTACACTGGAGAAAGAGGATTTAAAATATTCAGATATATCCATGAACAAAGAGCAAAAAATTGATTATCCCCTCTTTATCCTCTTCGTACCAAACAATACACAAAGGCCCAAGAATCCATTTGTAAGTCTTCCTTTTTCTCCATAATTTTCTTTCAGAATACTTTCAATCATCTTATAATCTTTCTTAAATCTGCAATCAACTTCTACAGGAATAAATTGTCTATTCCTAGATAAAATATATTTACATAGCTCTTCAAACTTATTATCCTTATCATTCATGTCTTGAATAAAAATATTACCTGTCGGACGAGGATTTTCTCTCTTACTTGGACTATGAAGACTTATCCATACAGAAGGAAGACTTAATCTTTCAATATCTTCCTCTTTAGTTTCCAAATATCTAATAATCTTTTCCCTGTACTCTGAAATATGATTCCCATCTAAATAATAAAAGCTCAAATGTCTTTCTTTCATAAAAAATTGATAAATGATTTGTTTAAATAAATTTATGTGATAAATTAAACAAAATCAACCCTAAATTGTTTTCCTTCATTAATCTCTTTAGCATTTGTAACTGCTTTCAAATCTCCAATCAATTCATCTCCTAGTGGGCCAATTGCTCCTTTTTCTAATGTAAGCGTAATTTCTGAATTCATAGGTTTTTGATTTGAGGATTTCCATTTTCTTACCTGTTCCAATATTTCAACAAAATGTGCAAATTTGAAAAGTTCATCTAACTCTTTTTGTTTAGCTTTTTCTTCTTCAGGCCATTCACATATATGTATTGATTTTATTTTCTCAATCTTTTTGAAATAAGTCTGATAAATCTCTTCTGTAATAAAGGGCATGATTGGAGCAATCAATTTTAACATTATCAAAAGGGACTTATACAAAGCATATTGTGCTGAAACTTTTTCCTCTCCTTTCCCTTGATAAACCCTCTTCTTTACAATCTCCAGATAATTATCACAAAAATCACTCCAAAAGAAATGCTCAACATCCTGTTTTACTTTCGAATATTCATAATTAGAAAAATTTTCAGTTGAATCTTTAACAAGTAAATTTAATTTATTCAAAAATAATTCATCCAGCTTCTCTAGTTTTTTAGGTTTCTTTCCTTTGTAATCTTCAAGATTCATAAAAACAAACTTTGAAGCATTAATCAATTTATTTATCATCTTTGTTCCTGCAACCAAATCTTTTTCCTGATAATCCAAATCACTTCCTAATTTGCATCCAGCAGCCCAAAATCTAACTGCATCTGCTCCATAATTTGCAAGAACAATTTTAGGATCAATAACATTTCCTTTTGATTTTGACATTTTTTCTCCACCCAAAGAAACTATTCCGGAAATTATAATGTCTTTCCATGGAATTTCATTTTCATGCATATAACTCTTGGCAATTGTATAGAACGCCCACGTTCTTATTATATCATGGCCATTTGGTCTTAGAGAATATGGAATTCTAACTTTATTATCCACAAGTGAACTTGTGATTTGAGGAGTTAAAGAAGATGTTGCCCATGTATCCAATACTCTCTTCTCTGGTTCTGCTTCTGATTTACACTTTGGACATTTCTTTTTTGTTTGAAGAGGATCAACTGGAAGTTCTTTTTCTTCAGGAAGTATAATTGCTCCGCATTTTTTACATTCCCAAACAGGAATAGGGACACCAAAATGTCTTTCTCTTGAAATACTCCAATCCCATTCAAGTCCGTTAACCCAATTGTCATATCTTTTCTTCATAAATTCTGGATACCACTTAACTTTATTTCCTTGCTCAAGAAATTTATCCTTTTTATCCAGAATTTTTATGAACCATTGCTCTGTTGTTACGAATTCTATAGGAGTTCCACATTTGTCATGAACATTAACAATATGATCAATTTCTTTTTGTTCTATGATTAAATTTTCTTTCTTCAAATCCTCCAAGATTTTTTTTCTTGCTTCCTTAACTTTCAATCCTTTGTACTCTCCAGTATTAATTCTCCCAGATTTATCCAATATTAATTTTGGATTTAGTTTATATCTGTTAATTGCATCCACATCATATTTATCTCCATAAGAACAAACCATAAGCACTCCCGTTCCCTTATCAATTGTTGCAGAATTGTCAGCAATTATTGGAACTTCAAAATTAAACAAGGGAACCTTAGCTTTTTTACCAATTAAATTTGAATATCTTTTGTCTGTAGGATTAACAAAAACTGCAACGCATGCTTGTAACAATTCTGGTCTTGTTGTTGCAATAAAAAGGTCCTTCCCTCCACATTTAAATTTAAGAGTTGAAAATAAACTCTTTTCATTTTTATCTTCAAGTTCTGCTTGGGCAATTGGAGTCTGACATTCTGGACACCATATTGTTGGAAATTCTTTCTTATATATTTCCTTTTTTTTGTATAGATCAATAAAAGATTTCTGAGATATCTTTCTTGAATTATTATCTATTGTAGAATATGAAACACTGTAATCACAGGAAACTCCAATATCTTTCCAATCTTGTATAAATCCAGGGAGAAGTTCCTTTAATGTCTTAAGGCAGAGCTTTATGAAATCCTCTCTCGACATATCCTTACTTCTAACATTATTCAGCTTCTCAACTAATCTTTCAGTGGGTAAACCATTATCATCTGTTCCAAACGGATAAAAAACACTTCCATTCTTCCCTTCCAAAAACATTCGTTCGAATCTTGCAATAAAATCCTGCTGAGAATAACTAAAAACATGCCCTATGTGCATTGCTCCTGAAACTGTTGGAGGAGGAGTATCAATTGAATAAATCTTCTTTTTGTTCAAATCAGCCTTAAATATTTTTTCCTTTTCCCAATATGTCTTCAATTTATTTTCAATCTCTTTGAAGTCAAATTTTAACCCGGTCATATATAATTCCATCCACCAAACTTTTAAAAACTATCTCTCTTTCAAATATTCATGGCATCAGATGGCAGAATAAACCTTCCAGGAGGATTTGGAGGGTTGATGAGATACAGTGAAGAGTATTCAAGTTATATAAATTTAAAACCCGCACATGTAGTTCTATTTGTAATTTTAATAGTTGCTTTCAGAATAGTAATGCCATTCATTTTCAAATAAATTTTAATTTTCTAAAATGTTTCCAGGAGTTGACCCAAGACAAATGCAGGGAATGCTGAAAAAGATGGGCATTTCTCAGGAGGATGTAGACGCTTCTAGAGTTATAATTGAAAAGACAGATAATTCAAGAATAATTATTGAAAATCCTTCCGTTCAAAGAATAAAAATGCAAGGACAGGAAACCTTTCAGATTGCAGGGAATATTCTTGAAGAATTTCCAAAAGAAGAAACAAGTGAGGAAGATATTCAGACAATTATTGAAAAAACAAGAGTTTCAAAAAAGAAAGCAAAAGAAACTCTTGAAAAAAATGACGGAGATTTGGCTGAAACAATATTGGAATTAAGCGAATAACACAAAATTCGTAAAAATTTCCAAATTTCTTTCACTCCTTGAAAACAGCAAAAGATATATAAATATCAAGCACCTGATAAATTATGCTTCTAAATGGGTTGGGATAAATAGGAGGGGAATAGCGAGTTATATTAATGGAAGAAATTATACAAGAAAAAATAAGTGCGGATCATCTCTTGTACGTGAGTTTGAAGTACACAAAAACCTGTGATGTTATAAAAAATCTTATTCTAAGATGGAGAAAAATGATAGAAACTGCCATAGAAGAAATTCTAAAGCACGCAAAAAAGAAGAAAAAGATAAGTTCAATCTCTTCAAATCCTCTCGGTAAAATAGAGGAAATAAAGAAATTATTCAAGAAAGATAAGAATTTCCTTGAAGTTCTTGAAATGTACGAAATGTTCAGAAAAATTGATGAACTAAGAACTGAAAGAATAGGCGAATTCAGAAAAAACGTAGCCCTCAGAATATTTTATCAGGGCAAAGAGATAAATGTAGACCTTGAAAAACTTAAGGACTACGCTGAAAAGCTAGAAAAGTTTATAAGTACTACAAAGCAATTCCTTCTATCAAAGTAGGTTGAAAAGCCTACTTAGAGTTAAAAATGAACAAGATAATTGTTATAACTTCGGGAAAAGGGGGTGTAGGCAAAACAACAACTGCAATAAATTTAGGCGCGGCTATGAATTATTTTGGAAAAGACGTCTTAATAATTGACGGAAACCTCTCCACCCCAAACATTGGAATTCACCTTAATTCTCCTGAAGTCCCTATAAATCTAAATCATGTACTTCTTGGAAAAGCAGATCCAAGAGAAGCAGTTTATGAACACGAATCCGGATTAAAAGTAATGCCTTCTTCCTTATCTATAAAAGAACTTAAGAAAGTGAGACCTGAAAGAATAAGCAATTTCAAAAAAGATTTCAGGAATATGTCTGAGTATATAATAGTAGATAGTGCTGCAGGATTAGGAGATGAGACAATGGCAACTATGGAATTAGCTGACGAACTTATAATAATAACAAATGCTGAAATGCCCGCAATAACAGATGCTCTTAAAACAATAAAACTTGCTGAACAGATGAAAAAAACTGTTATGGGAGTTATAGTTACAAGAGTAAGAAAAGATAACATAGAAATGACTCCTGAAACGGTAAAGGATATGCTTGAGACACCAATTTTGGGCATGATTCCAGAAGATATGAATGTCAAAAGATCTCTTAATCAAAAAGATGCAGTTGTTCACACTCATCCTCACTCTGAGGCTTCAAAAGCCTACAAAGAAATTGCTGCTCGAATAGTAAAAGTAGATTATGATTCTAACAAAGACAGACCTCCTTTTTGGAGAAGAATTTTCAAAAGAATGAATTAATTTTATTACAATCAAAGAGGTTTAATATTTTTATCTTTAACAATATCACTTAAATGATGCCATGCTCCGCATGAACATGGACCATCAAGAACATCACAACCACTTCCACCATTATAACCGAATCGGTCTCCAAATGATTTTTGTCTTAAATTCTCATCGTAAGCTCTATCTTTATTTAATACATAATCAAGAACATTTTCATAGGAAGGACCGACATCCTTAATATCAATCTCTTTTTTATCTCCCATTTAACTTATTCTGCACCCCACATCAATATCTTTCTCAGGAGAAATTAAAACAACTTTTGAATGGTCCTCGGAAACGGCAGCTAACAACATTCCTTGACTTTCAATTCCTTTCATTAATCTTGGTTTCAAATTAACAAAAATAATAATCTTCTTGCCTTTAAGCTCATCCTTTGAATAATACTCTTTTATTCCTGCACAAATTATCCTCTTTCCAATTTCTTTTCCAACATCAAGAGTTAATTTGTAGAGTTTATCGGCTCCTTCAATCTCCTCAACTTTTTTTATCTCAGCTACTCTCAATTCAATCTTTTGCCAGTCGGAAAACTCAATTATTCCATCCATTAAAAAAACACAAGAAAATGAACTTTAAAAGATTATTGTAAAACTTTGATTATTTTGGAGAATATAAAACCTAATAAATGAAAAACATTTGTAAAAACAATACAGCCTGATTCAGAGAGGTTTATATGGATAAAAAAAGGAAAATAAAATTATTCATCATTCTTGGAATACTTGGAATATTATTTCTAAATATAGCTCTCATTAGCGGTTACATTCTTATAAATTCTTACGGAAAAATGAATCTAAATCCTGGTGAAAGATACACTGTCAATATACCATTCAAGATATTTCAATCTCCAGTTGTTTCTGGAAGAGCCCAACAGATAGATGGAACACCAATAAGTGGAGTCAATGTTATAGTAAATGATTCAGACAATTCTATTTTAGGGGAAGATACGACAGACTCAAATGGAGAATATAGTATAACCCTTCCAAAAATAAGTGAAGAAGAACAAGTTTATGTTTATTTACAATATGATAACGCAAGTCCTTCATTGAGCAATTTAGCTCTTGCAAACAATGATTACACCCCTGATTTTAAAAATAATTTAAATTACAGCAAGGGTTCAGATAATTCTGTAAATTTAAACGGAAAAATAACAAACAAAGATGCAGAAGTAAAAAATGGAAGATTTAAAGTTACTCTTAGCAGCTGTCAGGGAGAAACAACAAACTGTGATAACATAATAGAAACCAAACAGTATACATTGAACATTAAACCAAGTGAAGTTTATGTAACTCCAAATAGTGAAATGGACTATTCATGGCCAATTACTGGAAGCACTGATACAGGAAAGTACAAAATATACACTGAAGCATCTTTTAATGGAAAAGAACATACAAGCACTATTTACTTCCACATAACCCCTTAAATTTTATTAAACAATATTTCGCCTTTTACTATCTTACTTTTTTCATTGAGAAGTTTCTTTATGCTCTCTAATTTAATTTCAAAACCAAACTGTTTTGCAATCTTTTCAGAAGTTGAAGGGATAAAAGGATACAATAAGATTGCGATTGCCTTAATTGAATCAGCTAATTCATATAAAACTTTTTTATCTTTAGTCTCCCATGGTTTTTTATTCTGAACATATTCATTACACACATCAATGAAAGCAAATATTTCATTAAGAATTTTATCAAACTCATAACTTTCAAAAAGTTTCTCTATTTCTTTTAGCTTTAATTTCTTTAGAAGTTTATTTTCACACTTTTCAATTCCGTTTTTCTCAATTAAACTTGAAACTCTAGAAATTAAATTTCCAAGTTTATTTGCAAGTTCATTATTATGTCTGTCAATTAATGCTTGTTCTGAAAAATCTCCATCTTCTCCAAAAACAGTATTTCTAAATAAAAAATACCTAGCCGAATCAACTCCTGCAATTGAGATTAATTCATCTACGTTTATCACTTTTCCTCTTGATTTTGATATTTTCTCATTATTCAATGTCCACCACCCGTGTGCAAAAACTGTCTTAGGCAATTCTATGCCTGCAGACATTAGCATAGCAGGCCAGTAAACAGTATGGAACCATATTATGTCTTTTCCAATTAAATGAACATCTGCAGGCCAAAACTTTTCTTTCCCTTTTACTCTTGTTGCAGAATAATAATTTAATAGAGCATCAAACCAGACATAAGCAATATGCTTCTCATTGAAAGGAAGTTTAATTCCCCAGTCAAAACTTGTTCTTGATATGCTTAAGTCATTTAATCCTTCCTTAACTCTGTTTATTATCTCCTTACTCCTATTCCTTGGAAGAATAAATTCAGGATTTTTCTCATAAAAATCAAGAAGTTTCTTTTGATATTTTGATAACTTAAAGAAATAACTCTCTTCTTTTAACAACTCTATTTTTCTTTTATGAATGGGGCAACATCCCTCTACTAAGTCCTTTTCAGTATAATATGCTTCGCAACCAGTGCAATAATATCCTTCGTATTGACCCAAATAAATATCTTTTTTATCGTAAACTTTTTGAAGAACTTCTTTTACAACTTTTTCATGCTCCTTATCAGTTGTTCTTATAAAAAAATCATAATCTATGTTTAACTTTTTCCAGGCATCTTTAAATTTGGGAATTAATTCATCAACAAATTCCTTAGTTCCCTTCTTATTCTCCTTTGCAGTATTTTCCATTTTCTTTCCGTGCTCATCTGTTCCAGTAAGAAAGAAGACATTTTTTCCAATAAGCTTGTTCCATCTTGCAAGGACATCTGCTGCTATTGTTGTATATGCATGCCCTATATGGGGAATATCATTTGGATAATAAATAGGAGTTGTAATGTAAAATTTCTTTGCCATAAAAAATACACAGAAAAGGAATATAAAAAGTTAATTATTCAGAATGAAATCTCACAAGGTGATCTTCAAGAGAATCGCCTTTCTTTATTCTATCATAAAGATCAGTATCTCTTACATAATTACTGCCAAATACATTCTTAATGGCAGATAGGACTATTTTAGGAGAGCATGTAGTATCGTAAATCTCACATAAATATCTAAAATCGGTTCCGCTAACTTTTCCTTCAAAAGATTGAATTTTCTCAAAATTAAAATGTATAATCGACTTTCCTTGAACTTTATCAATAATCCTTTTTATTTTCTCTTCCCTAAATTTATCATCAATTATATCAAAATAATATCTAACTTTTTGGAAATCCTCAGAGCTTTCAGGAGAAACTTTCCAGTTGTACCTTAGATGTCTACTATTTTTTAGGACTTGTATCATAAATTTCTAATATAGCTTGAATATATAAGATTTGTTATAAAAGAAGAATATAGATACACAAACCTTTTAAAAGAAAGCCTTCTATAGAATGAAAATGTTCTCAAAAAAAACTTGTAAAAGATGTGGAAGAAAGACAAAAAATAGCGATAGCTTCTGCCCGACATGTGGAACTCCTTTAAATAAAACGCAAAGAAAGGAAGACTTCGGAATTCTTGGCGAAGACGACTCTTTTGACGAAGTGGAAGCCATTTCAAACTCTCTTTTCGGAGGAATGGGCGGATTGGGTGGAGGCTTCATGAATAAGATGATTGCAAACACTATGAAAATGCTTGAAAAAGAGATGGAAAAAGAAATGCAGGGTAGAGGAAATAAATCCCAAAACAGCAACCAAAATAATAATATGCCAAGAACAAAAATAAAATTAATGATAAATGGAAAAGAAATAAACCTAAATAACGGAATGGAAGAAACCCCAAATCCTGAAAAAAATGAGAAAACAAAGATAATAAAATTTAAAAAATTCTCGGAAGAACAAGCAAAAACATTTTCTAAACTTCCAAAAAAAGAGCCAAAAACAGATTTGAAAAGAATTGCAAATAAAATAAGCTATGAAATTGAAATTCCAGGAGTTGAATCCTTCGAGGATGTTTCAGTTCTTCCACTTGAAAATACAATTGAAATAAAAGCAATTACAAAAGAAAAAGCCTACTCAAAATCAATACCTCTAAACCTTCCAATAGTCAATTACGGTTTTTCAAAAGGATTGCTAGTTCTCGAATTTCAGGGCAATTAATGATTATAAATGAGGCTGCACAGATTTGAACTGTGGACCCCGGCCTTATCAGAGCCGTGCTCTAGCCAGACTGAGCTACAGCCTCATTGTTGTTTACGAGGATATTTTCCCCTAAATCTAACAACAAAAACAAATAGAAACAATTTATAAAAGTTACCTAAATACCCTTTTTAGAAATCTTGTTCAATTCTCTCACCATTTCCTTCATTCCTGTAGAACCAAAGCTTCTCTCCCCTCTCTCCGTCTCTGAAAGTTTCTTCACTTCTACAATCTTAGCCTTTACAATTGGCAATAATATTATCTGTGCTATTCTCATTCCCTTCTCAATTTCTACTGTTTTATCATTCATATTTACAAGCATTATAGAGACTTCACCCCTAAACCCGCTGTCAAAAGTTCCAGCAACTGTATGAACATTCATTTTCTGGACAATTCCAGCTCTATCTCTTACAATTCCCACATATCCTTTTGGAATTTCTATGGCAATTCCTGTCATTACATCTTTCTGGTCAAATGGAAATATGCTTACATTCTCAATAGCTTTCAAATCAAAACCAGCATCCGTAGGAAGAGCATATTCGGGAGACTCCGCACCTTTGGATATCTTAAGAAAATTAAGGACAATTCCACCATTGCTTAAGCTCTTCTCAACCTTCTTCTTAATCACCTTTTTCATACAACAAAAAAAGAAATGAACTTTTTAAATTATTCTGAAAATTTTCCCATGCAACCTCAACCTTTTTAAATGAACTTTTTCTAAAATAAATATGGTAGATAAGAAACCAGAAAGTAAACCCAAAGAAAAAGAAAAACAAAAAAGTGTACACGGAATGTACTACTATGTTAAGCAGGCTTGGAAAAAACCTGATCAAAAAATTCTTATGAAGAGAATGGAAGAATGGAGGAAAGAACCAGCACAGGTTAATGTTGATAAGCCATTAAGATTAGACAGAGCAAGAACTCTTGGCTACAAAGACAAAACAGGATTCGTGATTATAAGAGTAAGAGTCAAAAGAGGAGGACATACAAGACCAAGACCAATAAAAGGAAGAAGAGGTAAGAGAATGCATACAAGAAAGAATCTTACCATGTCCTACCAATGGATTGCTGAACAGAGAGTTGCAAATGCTCATAAAAATCTTGAGATATTAAATTCTTACGAAGTTGGAAAAGACGGAATAAATTTCTTCTTTGAAGTAATTTGTGTTGATCCTCAAAGACCAGAAATAAAAAATGACCCCACAATGAAATGGATAACCGAAGGTACAAACAAAAACAGAGTTTTAAGAGGTCTTACAAGTTCTGCTAAAAAATCAAGAGGATTGAGAAGCAAAGATCCAACAAACAAAAATCGTCCAAGTGTAGGTGGAAGAAAGCCAAATCCAGTATCAGGAAAAAGATACATGATGCACAATTAGAATTTAAAATAAATCTCCAAAAATTATTTAAACTCCTTAATTATTCTATGTATATGGAATTTAAAGGAAGTGAAACTGAAAAAAATTTGTTGAAAGCATTCGCAGGTGAAAGCCAGGCAAGAAACAGATATACTTATTTTTCAGGTGTTGCAAAGAAAGAGGGATATGAACAAATATCTTCTATATTTTTAGAAACAGCAGATAATGAAAAAGAGCACGCAAAAGTATTTTTTAAACATTTAGAAAAGTCCAAAGGAGTTGCTGTTGAAATAACTGCAAGTTATCCTGCAGGAAAAATAGGAACAACAAAAGAAAATCTTCTGGCTGCTGCAAACGGAGAAAAAGAGGAATGGACTACTCTATATCCTAATTTTGAAAAGGTTGCAAGAAAAGAGGGTTTCAAAGATGTCGCAGAATCTTTTAAAGAAATAGCAGAAGTAGAAACTCAACATGAAAAGAGATATAGAAAACTTCTTAAAAATGTTGAAGAAAAAAAGGTTTTCAAAAAAGACAAAGTTGTAAAATGGAAATGCAGAAACTGTGGTTATATTCATGAAGGACCTGAAGCACCAGACGAATGTCCAGCATGCAAACATCCTCAATCTTACTATGAATTAATAGAGGAAAATTATTAAATAATATAAAATGACAGAAAAAAAAGAAGTTTACAAATGTGAAGTGTGCGGGAATATTATTGAAGTTGTGCACGGAGAAGGAGGCATATTAATCTGCTGTGGTCAACCTATGAAGCTTATTAAAGAGAACACAGTTGATGCCTCTCTTGAAAAACACGTGCCAATAATAAAAGGTAAAAATGTAAAGGTCGGCTCTGTAGAGCATCCAATGACAGAAGAGCATTATATTGAATGGATTGAAGCAACTTCAGAAGATGGTCAGATTGCAAAAGTATTTCTTAAACCAGATCAAAAACCAGAGGCAACATTTTGCTTTAAACCATTAACTGCAAGAGCATATTGTAATCTTCATGGTTTATGGAAGAGTAAGTGAGATAAATAAGAATAATTAAAAACATATTCTTCTAATATAATTTATGCTTTACAGTAAATTGGCTCAACTTTATGAAAGTCTTGGAAATACAACTAAACGTCTTGAAAAAACAGATATTCTCTCAAAATTTCTTGAATACCTTTCTGAAAAAGATAAAGATGTTTTATATCTTTTAAATGGAGAAATTTATCCAAACTATGATGAAAGAAAAATAGGAATATCTAATCAGCTTGTAATAAAAGCCCTTTCAAAAGCTTCTGGAGTTCCATCAGAAAAAGTTGTTCAGGAATGGAAAAAAATAGGAGATCTTGGAAAAGTTGCTGAAAAATTAACAAGCTCAAAAAAACAATCCACATTATTTTCAAAATCCCATCTCACAACAGAAAAAGTCCTTGAGAATCTAAGAAAACTTCCCGAATTAGAAGGAGAAGGAACAGTTGATAAAAAAATAGGTTTGATTGTTGAATTGTTAACTTCTGCCTCTCCATTGGAATCTATATTTTTAGCTAGAACATTAATAGGAGATTTAAGGGTAGGAATTCAGGAATCCACAATAAGAGATGCAATTGTAAAAGCTTTTTTTAATTCAGATAAAGAAGCCTCAGTAATTATTCAAGAAGCAATTGATAATCTTAATGATTTAGCAGAAATTTTTATGGTTGCTAAAAAAGGAAAGATAAGTGAATTTGAGAAAATAGGATTGCAGGTTGGAAAACCTATGAAAGTCATGCTTGGACCTAAAGCAGAATCCATAGCACAAGCATTCGAAGCATTGGGAAAACCTCTTGCTGTAGAGTATAAGTATGACGGGTTTAGAGTAATGATTCACAAAAATAAATCACAAATAAAAATATTTACAAGAGGGCTTGAGAATGTAACAAAACAATTTCCAGAAATAAAAAATTACATTGAAAGATATGTAAAAGGAGATTCATTTATACTAGATTGTGAAGCAGTGGGTTATGATAAAAAGACTAAAGAATACACCCCATTTCAAGCAATTTCACAAAGAATAAAACGTAAATATGATATTGAAAAGATGCAAGAGGAACTCCCAATAGAACTAAATGTCTTTGATATTGTTTATTACAACGGAAAATCTTTATCTGGGGAGCCATTTAAAAAACGTACAGAGCTTTTAAGAAAAATAATAATTCCGAACAAGTATAAAATAATTCCCTCTAAAATGATTATTGCATCAACAGAAGATGAAGTTGAAGAATTTTACAAAAAGGCATTAAAAGATAATCAAGAAGGAGTTTTCTTAAAAAATCTTAATTCAACTTATAAATCTGGAAGAAGAGTCGGAAATTGGTTAAAACTAAAACCATCCGATAAAGATTTGGATTTAGTTATTACAGGGGCAGAATATGGATCCGGAAAGAGAAGCGGGTGGCTGAGCAGTTTCATTTTATCCTGCCAAGGACATGACGAGAGAGATTTCTTAGAAATAGGAAAAGTTGGAACAGGTATAAAAGAAAAAGATGAGTTAGAAGGCGTATCATTTAACGAACTTAATGATCTTTTGAAACCACTTATAATAAAAGAAGATGGAAAGAATGTAACTATAAAACCAAAAATAATCGTAGCAGTTACATATCAAGAGATTCAGCGGTCTACAAACTATAGTTCAGGATGGGCTTTGCGATTTCCAAGAATAACTGTGCTCCGCCCAGATAAACCTCTCTCAGAAATTGCAAGCATTAAAGATATTGAAGAAGATGTTGAGAGACAGAGAAGAAATTAATTAGCGATAAAATTTTAAAGTATTTTATATTATAATAAACATGAAAAGGGTGAAAAATATAAGTACAAATAAAGATATTATAAAAAATCATAAAACAGATAAAAAAACATTTAACAAAAATACTTTTATTGTGTTAGCTGTTCTTCTTATTGCATTACTTCTTTTATTTTTGACATTCAAAAGTATTCAGTTAACAAATAATGTAATTGAAAAGCCTTATTCTGCTTTAAACTGCTCTAACGATAGCGTTAAGGCAGTGTGGAAATCTATATTCAGAGGAAATTCAGACAATCTTACAATTGTAGCTGCTCCCAATTCAAATGAAAGTAATTACTCTTCAGAAATTTTCTTCATTGGTGGCTGTCCAGTTTATTCTGTTTATCAGGTCAACGGACAAAGATTAAAGGCACTTGTTGGAATAGATATGTGGTTCCTCGTGGATGTGAATATGATATATGCAATTAATGGAGAATTTAAACCAGAAAAAATAGGAAACATTACATCTTCTTTAAGCAATTATTCAGAAAGTTATGCAAGCTTACTTTCAATTACTATTATGGGATTCACAGAAAATAATGAAAATAACTCTCTCATTCCAAGAAATATAAGCACAATTGAAGAAGCAAAATTACATTTTGAATCAATTTTTAAAATATCTTCCTCAAACTGGACAAAAGAAAATAACTGGACTGGAGAAGACTCTGAAAATATTAACATGACAGTTTACAGTTTCAATGAAAGTGAAGGAATGAAAAATATTACTGTGTTTGGGGAATCTATAGATCCTCTGGGTGAAATAGGAAAAGCAGGCATAGTTTTTGGCAATTCAAGTTTAGATGAATATATCTATAGTGAAATGTCTATGCTTGGAATTTTAAAAACTCTTGAAGAAAAATACGGAAACTGGACTTCTCCTATAAATACATCTCTTAAAAATATAACAATAGAAGTTAATGATTCCAAATTAAAAGTATCAGAAGAATTTAATCTTTTTTCAGAACGTCGTTCAGGACCACAGAGAGTGGAGATACTTGAAGATAATAAAAAAATAATAGAAACAGAAGTTAATTTTACAGACAACTTTGACTGGACAAAAATAAAATTGAAAAAACAGGAAAATTCTTCAGATAGAGGATATATTATAATAAGTGGATTGAATTATACAAAGAACATTACAATTGATAAGCTCCACAATAATTCAGGATATGTTTGTATAAAAGATGATGATATAGATAATATATCCGAAATAAGTGCAGGATGTAATTCAACAAACGAGTATATTCTAAAGTGTCCTGGCAATATAAGTAATTTCACATGTAGAATCGCCGGAAATAAATTTATTGTTACTGGATTAAAACATTCAGCAGTAATAGAATATATCCCTGTCATTCCACAATGTATTCCAGACTGGAAATGTGACGACTGGAGTAACATTGAAAAAAGCTGCGGATACAGAACTTGTGCAGATTTGCATTCTTGTGATAATATATCCTCAAAACCAAACGAATCTCAAAAATGTCCAATCTGTAATCCAAATTGGGGATGCACAAATTTCTTACCAGAAAAATGTCCAAAAGAAAAAAAGCAAACAAGAACATGCACAGATACAAACAACTGTAAAACTTCTAAAGGAGAACCTTCTCTTGAACAGAGTTGTAAAATAGAAACGAATTGGATGTTAATTATAGCTGGAATACTCGGAGGAATTATTATCTTAATAGTAATTATATTATTAACAAAAGGTAAAAACAGTCAAGAAACACAAAATCCAACCCCTGCTCAACACAAACAAAGACTTCCTCCTGGAAATTCTCTGCCTAACTATCCACAGAAAGATAATTATGATTCTTCGCAAAACCTATAAATATATCTCCTTCTTTGCTAACAGATGTCCGAAACAACCAATTATCTTTCTTTGGCAGTAAAATTAATTTTAGTGTTATCTCTTGTAAGTTCTATACACAACCATCTCTGGCATCTTGCCTCAACAAATATATTTCTTCTTATTCTCATGTTCATTCCTCGTATAATAACAAAATACGAAATAAAAATACCTACTGAATTTGAATGGCTTCTTTTAATATTCACTATAATAACTCTTTTCCTTGGAAAAACAGGGGGAATAATCACCCCAATTGTATTTGGAATAGCCGTTGCAATGATAGGATTCATGATACTTTCTATTCTTTACTCAGCAAGCCAGATAAAGAAAAATTATTTTTTCATAATAACGTTCTCCTTCAACTTTGCGGTGTCATTTGGCTTTGCAATTGAACTTGCAAAATATTATCTTAAATTGCTCCTCAATCAGCCTCTTTCTACAGATATTTACATATACTCTATGCAAACAATGACATTTGTAATTGTTGGCGCTCTTATATCCTCATTAATAGGATACATATATATGAAATATCACTTTAAGATATTAGGTAATATAGTAGGAAGAGTAGTTGATAAAAATCCAAAATTATTCCAAAAACAGGAAAAAGCACAGGCAGAAATATACGAATTAATAAAAAAAGGAGAAAATGAAAAATTAGAATTCAAATCTACTCTCAGAACAAATCTTCATACAAATGAAATAGACAGGAAAATAGAATTTTCTGTTCTAAAAACAATTGTTGCATTTATGAATTCAAATAACGGAACTTTACTTATAGGAGTGAATGATTCGGGAGAGGTTATCGGAACAGAAAAAGATAAGTTTGAAAGCAAAGATAATTATTCTCTTCATCTTACAAATATCATAAAGACAAAAATTGGAAAGAAATTTTTCCAATTGGTAAATTTCAGATTTACGGAAATAGGTGATAAGCACGTCTTAATATTGGATTGTGAAAAAAGCAAAGTCCCTGTATTTATACGTTCTCCAACAGATGAAGAAGAATTTTACATAAGAGCGGGACCTTCAAGCGTTCAAATAAAGGGAAGTGAGTTAGTCGAGTACATAGAAAAGAATTTCAAAAATAAAAATTAAACTTAAACTTGACCCTCTAATCTTTTTTCAAAGAAGAAATAATTTTCTCATGCTTATATTTATTTTTTGTGCAATCATCTTTTATCTCTAAAAAATACTTTTTTATCTTTTTGGAATTCTCTTTCATAATTTTAATTTTATCTTGAAGAGTTAATCCTTTTTTATTTACACCACAATAAACTCCATCTCCTTTTTCTATAATTACATTATTGCCTTCGCCCCAAAATGGATATATTTTACAAAAAAATGGCCTTTTATCTCCAAGTATACATCCTTTACCATCTTTTAAAAAAATACATCTCTTTCCATTTATCTTTAGACGTAATTTATATTTAACTCCTCCAATATCAATAAAACTATCTAGCCACCATTTTTCAGGTCCAACAATTTCTTTTTTTGAATATTTCTTAACCGCAAGAAAGAATTTTTTCTTATAACCAATCCTTTCTATTCTCCTTATGTCTTTTATTGTAAGTGGAACTGAAGAATCTACTGCACAACAGCCAGCACATTTTTTCGAACATTCTAAACAGACATCAGTTGTAAACTCTTGATTATTCTTTTTCATAGAGCAAAAAAAGAAAACATCTTTTTAAATTAAATGATTACAAATTTATCAAAAAATGCATTCTAAGAAAAATTAAATTTTAAATAATTCTAAGTTCTTTTAATAAAATTCCACCATCTTCTACTCTTGAACTCTTTTAATCTCTTTTTATAAAAAGAAACTCTCGCTTCATAACTCACCAATACATCTTCTGTGTATTTTTTAGCCTCCTCTCTAGAAATCTTTGCATTAGGACAATCTAATAGAAATTTCCAGTTTTTCACCAAATCTCTTTCAGCTTTTACAATTCCAGAATAACTTTCTACTTCATCAGGATGCTCGACTTTAGGTATAACTACAATTTTATCTATCTCTCCGCTGACAACTCTTATATAATCTCCAGGTTTGATTCCTTTCAAAGCTTCAAGATAATTTTCAGCATTCTTAATTTCATCTCCTTCTACTCGAATGTAATTGTCTCTGGTCTTTGGGTCCTTAAAAGAATCATTAATTCTCTGAATATTTCTTTGAGTTACATTGATATACAAGGCATGAGAAATATGATTCATAGAAGGTCTTATCCATTCTCCAACCTTGACTTTTTCATCTATGCTCGTTCCCATTAAAACCCAATTTAAAATTAATTTATAAAAACTATTGCATTACAAAATATACAATAATTATCCACAAAACAACAAAGGTTCATCGACGAAGCCTTTATAAACTCAATTTTTCTTTATAAACAATCAAAATGGCACCAGCACAGAGCAATTATAAGATTCAAAACATTGTTGCAACTGCTTCTTTAGGTAAACCTGTCCCTCTTACAAAACTTGCAAGAACTCAGCCAAATACAGAATATAATCCTGAAACTTTCCCAGGACTGGTCTTAAGAGTTAAGGAACCAAAGTCTGCAGTGTTAGTTTTCTCGTCGGGAAATTTAGTATGCACAGGAACAAAGTCCCTAACACAGGTAAGAGAAGTTATAGATGCTGTAATAAAACAGCTAAAAAAAATAAGTGTTAATATTACAGGAAAACCAAAGATAACAGTTCAAAATATAGTAGCTTCTGGAAGCATTGAGTTGAAGCTTAATCTTAATTTCCTTGCACTTGAAATGGAAAATACAGAATACGAACCAGAACAGTTCCCTGGATTGGTTTACAAGCTTATTGAACCAACAGCAACATTCCTTCTTTTCTCAAACGGAAAACTTGTTTGTACAGGAACAAAAAATAAGCAACAGCTTGAGGACAGCATGGACCAACTTCTAAAGAACGTAAAAACAGCTCTTAAGAATTATAAATAATTGTTCCCAAAAAATTATTTCTTTAACTCGTCCGCCGCTTTATCTTCCTTTTTACCATAACAATGACCATATGAAATATGATTATATACATTGCCTCCAATAATTAGCCTATTATTCTCAAGGGCATTATCAAAACCAGACATTACTGCTTTTTCCTTATCAACATTACTAAAACTATAAAGACCAGGATTACTTTTATATTTTGAAGAAATCCTTACAATCTTTTCTGCTCCTTCATTTCCATACCTCGCAAGAATATATGGATTACACAATAATTCTCTAAAAGTCATAAATCCTATTTTATAACCAAATGGAACAAACTTTACTAAAGGATCGTTTCCTCTTAATCTTTCTACTAAGGAATTTTTATCCATGCTCAATTTTCCATCAATTATTTTTGGATTCTCTTCAATTATTACTCCATTATTAACCTCTTCATTAGATTTTGGAAGATATAAATTACCACTATATTCCCAAAGCCAGCCAGTTGTTAAAATATCCAAAAGTCTAGATTCATATTCTCCTCTTGAATTTTTCCAAATATCATCAATTAATGCAGCAAGCTCTCCTGAAGAAGGTTTTTTCAATCCCGCTTTCTCAATTGCATCTGCTACTTCTCCATAGGGTCCTCTGAAAGGAGGATATAAAAATTTAATTTCTTTACCTTCATGAGGAATATTTTCTAACAATATTTCACCGGTCTTTACTTCCATCACTTCTTCATAGAATAATCTTTTATAAGCATTTATTTACTTATCTATACAAATAAAAAATACATTCTATAGTATACACAAATCTATAAAAAAGGGTTTTATCATTAAAAACTATGGAAGAAGGCGGTAATTTAGAAGAGGAATATCCAATGAACGCTTCTGAAAGTGATTCAAAAAAGAAGCCAAAATCGGAGGAATTGATAATTGAAGCAAAGAATTTCTTTAATTTTAATAAAGATGACCTTGGGGAATCAATACGTAAGAGAACTAATGTCATTTACCTTGATTTCATGAAACTTACTGAATTTTCAAATAAGCTTTCAGATGAAATAATAACAAACCCTGAAGAAACTTTAAGCATAATAGAACTTGCAGTTGAAGAACTAGGACTTGTAAAAAATGCCCGTGTAAGACTAAAAAATCTTTCTGACTCCCACGGTCTAAAGATAAGAAGCATACGTTCAAAACATCTAAACGAACTTGTAATACTTGAAGGAATAATAAGACAGGCTTCGGATGTTCGTCCTCAAGTTGTAAACGCAAAATTCGAATGCCCAAGTTGTGGAACAGTTATATCTGTTCTTCAGATTGAAAAGAAATTTAGAGAACCAACAAGATGTTCCTGTGGAAGAAGAGGAGGATTTAGATTAATTTCAAAAGATATGGTAGATACTCAAAGATTAGTTATTGAAGAATCTCCTGAATCTCTTTCAGGAGGAGAACAGCCAAAGAGAATGAATATATTTGTAAAAGAAGATTTGGTTGAACCAAAGATGGAAGATAAAACAACCCCTGGAGCAAAAATAAAAGTTATAGGAGTTCTAAAGGAAGTTCCAGTTCCACTTAGCACAGGAGGATTATCCACAAGATTTGAACTTGCAGTGGAAGCAAACAATATTATTCCTATGGAAGAAACTTTTGAAGAGTTAGATATAAACGATGAAGATGAAAGACAAATTCACGAACTATCTGAAGATCCTAAAATATTTGAAAACTTAGCAAAAAGCATTGTTCCAAGTGTATGGGGATATGAAGAAATAAAGAAAGCTTTAGTCCTTCAATTATTTGGAGGAGTTAGAAAACAAATGTCAGACGGTTCAAAATCAAGAGGAGATATACATATATTACTAATAGGTGACCCTGGAGTAGCAAAAAGTGTAACTCTTGTTTTCATGTCAAATATTTCTCCCAAAGGAAGATATGTTGTGGGTAAATCTGCATCAGGAGCAGGTCTAACCGCTACTGTTGTTAGAGACGAATATCTAAAAGGATGGAGCCTTGAAGCGGGAGCTATGGTTCTTGCCAACAAAGGATTAGTTTGCATAGATGAATTGGAAAAGATGGATCCTCAAGATAGAAGTGCCATGCATGAAGCCATGGAGCAGCAAACAGTAACTATATCAAAAGCAAATGTTCAGGCTTCTCTTAAAGCTCAAACATCTGTTCTTGCAGCTGCAAATCCAAAATTCGGGAGATTTGACCCTTTTATGCCCATTCCTCAACAAATTGACTTGCCTCCAACACTTATAAACAGATTTGACATAATATTTACATTAAGAGATTTGCCTGACAGAAATAAAGATGAGAAAATTGCTTCTCATGTTTTAAAAGAACATCAAAAAGATACAAAAGAAGTATTGATAGATTCAACTCTCCTAAGAAAATATGTTGCTTATGCAAAACAAAAAGTAAATCCCATTCTCAGTACAGATGCAGTTGAAGAACTCAAAAAATTTTATGTTGATTTGAGAAACAAACCTGTTATGTCTGAAAGCGCCATGAGACCAATCCCAATTTCAGCTAGGCAATTGCAAGCACTCATAAGAATGGCAGAAGCCTCAGCCAAATTGAGGTTGAGTGAAGAAGTGACAAGGGAAGATGCAAAACAATCTATAGAATTAATGAAATATTATCTTATGCAAGTGGGTTATGATTATGAATCAAAGACATTTGATATAGATAAGATATCTGGAAAGTTTTCTTCTTCTCAAAGAACAAAAATATTTACCGTAAAGGAAGTTATAACTGCTCTTGAAAGCAAAATGGGAAAGATGATTCCCTATGAAGAACTTGAAAAAGAACTTGAGGGAAAAATGGGGAAAGATGAATTGGAAGAAGTTATAAACAGGTTAATCAAGGACAATGAAATTTACAGACCAAAGAAAGGATATATAGGTGTTTTCTAATTCATATTCTTGTTCATAAAAACTTATAAACACTATTTATTTTTCTAGAATATGCCAGAAGAGGGACAATTCAAAAGAAACGTTGCATACAAACTAAAAATAGGAGATATTCTTCTAGGAAAGCCTGTTATGAACGGAGAAAAATTTTCTTTCTTAGAACTTGGAGATAAAAAGATAGTTCGTGTTAATATTATAGGAAATATAGTAGATAAGTATGAAAGTGAAGGTGAAAGGAAGTACATATTCTTCAAATTTGACGATGGTTCAGGACAGATAAGCCTCAAGATTTTTGGAGATGATATGGCTAAATTTAAGGAGATAACCCAAGGCCTTACAGTTCTTGTTATAGGCGTTCTGAGACACTGGAATAATGAAACTTACATTCAGCCAGAAATAATAAAGGAGCAAAATACAAAGTATCTTCTTGTTAGAAAATTGGAACTTGACAGAACACCTTCTGCAAAAGCTCCTCCAATGGAAAAGAGCAAAATTATAGCTATAAAAGACAGTATAATAAACATAATAAAAGACGCTGAAGAAGAAGGGGGAATTGAAAGAGAGCAGTTAATAATGAAATTAAAAGATGCTTCTCCTGAAATAATAAATCAGGAAATAAAGAAATTTCTTGAAGAAGGCATTATATTTGAGCCAAGACCTGGTAAAGTAAGATATCTGGGATAAATGACATAAATTCTTAAAAAATCATTAAATTTACAGAGTTAATGGATGAAAGAAGTTTCAATTCTGTAATGCCCAGAGTAAATGAAAATTGGGCAGCAAAAGTTCTAAACATGCGAATCAATCCCCAAAGAGGTCCAGATTTAATAGACAATAAAAAAGCAGTAGAAGTCAAGTCCAAGATTATATATCCAGATGGAAGATATTCCCATAAATGCTGGAAAGTTCTAGGTCATCAATTAAATTATAATATAAATTTCCCAGATATTTACTGGGGTCTTGTTTTTTACAAAGCAAACACAGAAGTCGAAGATATTAAAAGAAGTGATTTAGCAAATCTAGAAAAAATAGTAGATTATAGAGAATTATATCTAGTAAGGTGGAATTGGATGAATCAGTTTCCAATATACCACCATCATGGAAAAACTCAACTTTCAGAGTGGGATAACGATATAATATTTCCTAAATTTGCATTAATTCCAAAAGTAATTTCTGCTCAAGAAGTTAAAGATGGAAAAGTATTCTTTACGAAAGGCGTTAACCCCTATAAATTTGAAATAAACAAAGGAGACGCTCATCAAAATACTTATAAAGACGCTCCTTTTTAGAAATTAATGACAGAATATGAAGATCTTCTCAATGATGCCTACACAAAAGTAAAAGTTGTTGAAGGAAGATCCGGAAGATTCGAAGTTCCCCAAATAGAAGGTCACGTTGAAGGTAAGAAAACAATTCTCACCAATTTTCTTAGTATTGCTTCCTACATAAGAAGAGACCCAGATCATTTTCAAAAATTTATACTTAAGGAGCTTGCAACTTCAGGACAGAGAGAAGGTGACAGACTTATTCTTAATAATAAAATTCCAAGCTCAAAGATAAATGCAAAGATAGACCAATACATGAAAGAATTTGTAATATGCAAAGAATGCGGAAAACCAGATACAGAACTTAAAAAAGAAAATCGTCTTAATTTTATTAACTGCTTAGCCTGTGGAGCAAAGCATCCAGTAAGAGAAAAAATATAATTTATTTAATCTAATTTGCAACTTTATTCAATATAATTATAATAGTAAAATCATATCTTTTAATCATAATCTAAAGGTTAATTAATTATAATATAAATCCTGTTTTATCATTAATTATATTTCCCCCAAGATTAACAGTTGAACAGTATTATTAGTGTACATAATAATTAAACTGCATTAATTGATTAATCTATAAAATATTTAATGAAAAATGCCACAAAAAGCCAAACATAAATATTTATAAAAGAAAATTTCTATAAAATCCTATCTCAATTAAATTAAGGGAGGTAAAAAAATGGTTGAAGCTTATTGCGTAAAATGTAAAAAGAAAGGACAGAAGATGAAAGA
>Ga0182021_10000691_pt1 | contig 37161 bp, 29 predicted proteins | sample 612E3MmetaG_FD_120493 | JGI IMG/M metagenome (GOLD analysis project Ga0182021, IMG submission 120493) | Permafrost microbial communities from Stordalen Mire, Sweden - 612E3M metaG (Illumina Assembly) | ecosystem: Environmental > Terrestrial > Soil > Wetlands > Permafrost | place: Sweden...
CGAAAGCTGTTGCTCTCGATGGTCAACGACATCCGGGTTATGCTGATCAAGTTCGCCGATCGTCTGCACAACATGCGCACGCTCGAGTACCTTCCTCCGGAGAAACAACAACGGCTGGCACGGGAAACGCTGGATATCTATGCACCCTTTGCGCATCGTTTCGGTCTGGCCAAGATCAAGTGGGAGCTTGAAGACCAGTCGTTCAAGTTCCTTCACCGCGCCGAATACGATCAGATCGCGCGTCAGCTCAAATCGAGAAGGCGGGAACGAGAAAACTATATCAAGAAGTTCACGACGCCTATCGCCAAACGGCTCGCGGAAGAGTCTATCGCCTATGAATTCGAGGGACGGCCGAAGCATCTTTTCAGCATCTACAACAAGATGCTGAAACGAGCCAAGCCACTGGATGAGATTTACGATCTCTTCGCCATACGGTTCATCCTGGATACCAAGGATAACAACGACTGTTTCCTGGTCTACGGGATCATTTCGGAGATCTACAAGCCGATTCCTGAGCGATTCAAGGATTATATTTCGATCCCAAAGAAGAACGGCTACCAGTCGATTCACACCACGGTCGTTGGTCCCGGTGGCAAACTCGTCGAAGTTCAGATTCGGACGAGAGGGATGCATGAAGTCGCGGAAAAGGGTGTGGCCGCCCATTGGATGTACAAAGAGAACAAAAGCTCCATCGACAAAGAGCTCGAGACGTGGGTGAATTGGGTTCGGGAAATCTTCGAACAAAAAAATGATGACACCCCCAAGGAACTCCTCGAGAGCTTTAAGCTGAATCTCTATCAGGATGAAATATACGTTTTTACGCCAAAGGGAGATTTGAAGATCTTGCCTCGCGACGCGACACCCGTTGACTACGCATTTGAGATCCATTCGAACATCGGCTACCATTGCATCGGCGCGAAAGTGAACGGGCGCATTGTGCCGTTGAATTCTCTGTTGAGGAGTGGAGATCAGGTGGAGATCATCACCTCCAAGAACCAGAATCCTAATCCTGATTGGGACAAGTTCGTTGTGTCGCACAAGGCGAAGGCGCATATCCGACGCTGGGTCAGGGAAGAGCTTCGCAAAAAAGCCGAGGAGGGGAAGGATATCTGGGAGAAGAAGCTCAAACGTCACAAACTGCATTACAATGAGGATGATCTTCTGAAGATTATCCACACGGTGAAGATTGAGAATTTGCAAAGTTTTTACCTCGACGTGGCCGAGCATCGCATCGACCCCGATCTCTTTATCGAGGATATCGTGATTCGTGCGAAACATGCCGGGGAGGAGGATCAGAAGCCGGCAGAAGAATCACAATCGCTCTTCAAGAAATTCATAGACTCCGCTCGCGAGCTCACAACGGGTATCTCGATTCTCGGGAGCAGCGACAATTTTATGCATCAGTACGCGAAATGCTGCAATCCAATACCCGGAGACAGTATCGTGGGATTTGTGACGATTGGCGAAGGAATCAGGATTCATCGCAAGGACTGCAAGAATGTGCTATCGAAACGTATGGCAGAGAGCGAACGAATCGTGGAGGTGAGTTGGCCCGCGGCCAATGGCGCGGATTTTATCGTTGCCGTGCGCGTCTATGGGAAGGATCGGCCGGGCCTCCTGAGCGACGTGACGCACGCCATTTCCTCATTTCAAAACACGAATATTCGTAGCGTCAATATCGATTCGCGGGGCTCTCTCTTTGAGGGGCAGATCATCCTGTTCGTCAAGAACACAGAACACCTTACGCGTGTCGTTGAAAAAATAAAAAGGGTCGAAGGGATTCTTGAAGTTGAACGGTTTTTTGGCTAATCGGATCTGGTCCTGAGGAGGGTCTCCTGGCAAATGAAAAGAGAATACTGGGTATAGACTATGGGACGCGCAGGATTGGAATCTCCCTCAGCGATCCTCTTCAGATTATTGCCCAGCCTTTAGAAACGCTTCTGAATGACAAGACATTTCTCCGCCGGTTCTGCGAGATTGTAGAGATACAAAACGTTGATCTCATCATCGTTGGGATGCCGTTCAATCTGAAGGGAGAGAAGGCCCAGAAGGCCCAGGAAGTGGAGCGTTTCATTGAACTGTTAAAAGGTGTAACGACTGCAGAGATTATCCCTTGGGATGAACGATTTACTACAACGATGGCGCATCAGACAATGTTGGACATGGGCACGAAGCGAGGAGAACGACGCACGAACAAAGGGCGTATTGATGCAATGGCAGCCGCAATACTTCTGCAAAGCTATCTCGATAGTCGCAAACGTTCTTTGAGTTGTTAGCGATGAAACCCGTAGAACGAATTCAGAGAACTTGGAAGGCGCTTTTTTCGTGGGTTCGTGCGCACAAGTTCCTGACGATCGTTCTGATTGTTCTGGTATGGATAGTTCTTGAATTCGTGACGCTTCCGTTCGGTGATGTGCGAAAACTCAAGACGTTGAATCCGATGGAAACGGCGTTTATGCGTGAGCATGAACAGGAAGCTCTCGCGGAAGGGAGGCACTTCAGGAAGGTCCAACGATGGATACCTTTGAGCGCCGTCCCGAAGGATGCGATCAATGCAGTCATCATTTCGGAGGATGGGACGTTTTGGTCGCATGCCGGATTTGACTGGTTTGAGTTTCGAGAATCGATTGAACGAAATTTGAAGGAAGGGAAAGCCGCGAGGGGGGCGAGCACGATAACGCAACAGCTCGTGAAGAACCTGTTCTTGTCTTCTTCAAAGAACCCATTGCGGAAGTTGAAAGAATGGGCGCTCACGTGGTATGTCGAAAGGACGCTGAGCAAGCAACGAATTCTGGAACTCTATTTGAACGTCATTGAGTGGGGGTGGGGAATTTATGGGATTGAGGCAGCTTCTGAACTCTACTTTGGCAAGACGGCAAGTGTGCTATCACGCGAGGAGTGTGCAAGACTCGCCGCGGTCATTCCTAATCCACGGCGATACAGAGTCGATAAGGAGACTCGTTATCTTGAGCGGCGGTCCCAGCTCATACTTGATAGAATGGCAGCACAAGGGCTTTGAATGCTCGGGGAGAGCGTCATGAACGGGAAAGAGCTTCAGGCATTGCTTGGGGAAGGGGAAGGGTCCCAGCTCGAATTCAAGCGAAAAGTTTCGAGTCCCGCGAAGATTGCACGCGCTCTTATCGCATTCTCGAACACCAAAGGGGGAACAATTCTTTTCGGCATCGATGATGACAAGACAATCGTTGGTGTGGAGAGCGAAAAGACCGAGGTGGAGATGATTGAAACCGCCGGCAAGGTTCATTGTGATCCTCCGATCGAGCCTGGAATTGATATCCTCTCATACAGAGGCAAGGATGTCATCGTCGTTACGGTCGAGGAAAGCGATCAGAAACCGCATAGTCTTGTGGATGAGGGAGAAGAATCAGACGATCCGGAGTCGAAGGTCCTGATCAGGGTGAAAGACAAGACGGTCGTAGCCAGCAAAGAGGTCGTGAAAATCATGCGGTCTGAGAGTCCGGACGCGCCTCCGATGCGCATCAGCATCGGAGACACTGAACGCCACCTCTTGGACTACCTGGATGGGAATGAGCGCATCACTGTGAAACAACTCGGCAAACTTGAGAATATCTCTGATCGGAGGGCGTCGCGACTGTTGATTCAACTTGTGCGGGCGGGAGTTCTGCGGATTCACACCCACGAAAAGGAAGACTTCTACACCTTGGCCTACTGAGATCGATTCCTTGAGGCTCTCCAGATTCGGTTGAGTTCGAAAATTGCCACACCATAAGCAACAGCGACATTCAGCGACTGCTTGATCCCGAATTGTGGAATCTCAATTGCTTCGTCGCATTCGGAAAGAACGTCTTTTGAAACGCCGGTGATCTCGTTGCCGATGACGAGGCACAATGGGTACTGTACCGGCGAGACATCATAGTATGGAGCAACTTCATCGGTAAGTTCGAGGCAGAATGCATGGTATCCTGATGTCTTGAACTTCCTGACGGCCTCAACCGGGTCTTTGATGTACTCCCAGGGAATACTTTCCGTGGCACCTAAGGCAGTCTTTTCGATCTCTTTCCGCGGGGGTCTTGGGGTATAACCGGTGAGAACGAGCTTCTCCAGAAGTACTCCGTCAGAAGTTCTAAAGATAGAGCCGACATTATAGAGGCTCCGAACGTTGTCAACAACTACGACAACAGGGAGACGGTCGGATGGTTTAATTTCGTCTAGCTTTGTTCGTTTGGTTGCTATTTCGCTATGAGTGAGCTTGCGCATGGCATCATGATATGCGATTTTTTGTCGAAATTGAAGGGAAAGTTCTGAAAGAACCGACAATACAGAGAAATGGCACTACACGCTTCTTCTGTTGATAAAAACTGATATTTTGCGTATATTTTAAATCCAATTTGTAGAAACTTGCGAACCATCGTCATTGCCATTGATGGCCCGGCCGCGTCGGGCAAAAGCACCACAGCACGGCTCGTTGCTCGTCGGCTAGGGTATCTGCATATCGATACCGGGGCGATGTATCGAGCCGTGACGTTCCGTGTCCTGGAAGAAAAAATTCCATTGGAAAACGCGGATCGGATCAGCGCGCTGGCAGAGAAAACGCAGCTGAGACTTGAGAAGGGTGAGAACGGACTTCGCGTCTTCGTAGATGAGCGGGATGTTACGGAACAAGTGCGATCGGCGCAGGTTACCCGAAGTGTCAGCATTGTCAGCAGCTATCAAAGAGTGCGAAACGTGCTCGTTCGCGAGCAACGAAGAATGGCTGAGGGCGGAGGAGTGGTTTTGGAAGGCCGGGACATCGGAACGGTGGTTTTGCCGAATGCCGATCTGAAGATCTACATGATCGCGAACATGCCAGAACGGGTGAAACGTCGTCAGAAAGATCTGCAGGGAGCGGGAGTGGATATCGACGGTGTTGCACTTGAAAGAGAGATCTCGGAGCGAGATCGGCTTGACTCGACGAGGGAGGCCAGCCCACTCCGAAAAGCTTCCGATGCAATTGAGGTTGACACGTCCGGGATGAGTGTCGAAGATCAGGTAGAGTTCGTTGTCGCCAGAGCGAAGGAAATCATCGAGGGTGGAGGCAGGTGAAAGTTTCGATTGACAGGTTCTCGGGGTTTTGCTGGGGAGTTGTCCGAACGATTGACATTGCGGAACAGGAACTCAGGGAATCCGGTGATCTCTTTTCGCTTGGTGACGTGATCCACAATCCGGTGGAGATTCGGCGCCTGGCCGAAAAGGGCCTGAAAACCATCAGCCTCAGCGAACTCGAGAAAGCAAAGGGCGGAAGAGTTCTTGTAAGAGCACATGGGGAACCGCCGTCGACCTACAAAAGGGCGCAGGAGCTTGGCATCACAATTATCGATGCAACGTGTCCGGTAGTGACGAAGGTGCAGGAACGAATTCGCCGGTTCTACATTGATGGCTTCCAGGTAGTCATCTTCGGGAAGAAGGAGCACGCCGAGGTACTTGGGTTGGTTGGTCAAACAAACGGCGAAGCGATTGTGATCAAGTCGGTGGATGAGATTGGGCTTGTCGCTCTGGACCGAAAGACAGTGCTCTTCTCCCAGACGACGATGGATAAACCGACGTTCTACGTTTTGAAAGAAGAGCTGCAAAAACGTATCAAGGATCTTGTGATTGGATCTATAGAGGATGAAGCACTAGAATTCCACGCGAAAGACACTATCTGCGGACAAGTATCGGGGCGCGACAAAAAGATTCGGGAGTTTGCGGCTTCCAATGACATCGTGGTGTTCGTCGCTGGGCGGAATAGTTCAAACGGGAAAGTCTTATACGGGATAGCAAAGGAATCAAATCCTCAAACATATTTCGTCGAGGATGAGGGTGAGTTGCAAGGTTCTTGGTTCGACGGCATCGAAAGCGTCGGAATAACCGGGGCGACATCAACACCGCAATGGCTCATGGAAAAAGTGAAAACGGCGATCGAATCGCGATTCGATCATGCAACACAGAAGATTGGAACAACAACAGTCATTCATAACTAACCACTCTACTCACACTAACGCAAAAGCAACTTCGGCCAATGATTGATGTGTTGATGACTGGCATTGAGGATTGACCGCGGGGCTGTCTTACCTGACTTCGAGGTAAGTATTTTTGGAGGTTTCATGGTAGAAGTACCGGAAAAGAAAAACGGTCTCGACGAACGAGATTACACCGACGCTGAGTTCCAGGAACTGTCGAAATTGTATGAAAATACGATGACTTCGATCAGCCAAGGCGAGATCGTCAAAGGACGTATCGTTCACATCGGGGATCAATATGTTGCTGTGGATATCGGCTTCAAATCAGAAGGAGCCGTGCCAGTATCCGAATTTCCGAATATCAAAGAAATGAAGATCGGTGAAGAGGTTGAAGTCTTTCTCGAAAGTGTCGAGAATAAAGACGGTCAACTGATTCTGTCGCGGAAGCGCGCAGACTTCATGCGTGTGTGGGAGCGCGTTGTGAAAGCGTTTGACACAGGCGAGGTGCTCAAAGGAAGATGCATGCGCAGAACAAAGGGTGGAATCGTCGTCGATCTTCTTGGGATCGATGCATTCCTTCCCGGATCGCAGATTGACGTGCGTCCCGTTCGCGATTTTGACGCCTTCATCGGCAAGGAGATGGATTTCCGTGTCGTAAAGGTCAACCATCCGTCGGAGAACGTCGTCGTAAGTCACAAGGTGCTCGTCGAGGAAGAACTGGCCGGCCAGAGAAAGACTATTCTGGAGAGCCTGGAGAAGGGGCAAATCCTCGAGGGTCATGTCAAAGCCATCACAGATTTCGGAGTATTTGTCGACCTTGGCGGAGTCGATGGCCTTGTGCACATCACCGATCTTTCATGGGGACGCATCAGTCATCCCTCTGAAGTTGTGAAACTTGATCAAACAGTGAACGTCGTCGTCCTTGACTTCGACCAGGAAAAGAAACGCATTTCCCTCGGCATGAAGCAGTTGCTGCCACATCCCTGGGAGAACATCGAATTGAAATACCCTGTTGGTACTAAGGTCCAGGGCAAAGTTGTTTCGCTGACCGACTACGGCGCATTTGTCGAGATCGAAAAGGGCATCGAGGGTCTTATCCATATTTCTGAGATGAGCTGGACACAGCATATCAAGCACCCATCGCAGATGGTTTCCATGGGCCAGATCGTCAATGCCGTCATTCTGTCTCTTGACAAGGAGGGAAAGAAGATTTCCCTCGGCATGAAACAACTGGAGCCGGATCCATGGCTTACGTTGCTTCAGAAATACCCCGTGGGATCAAAGCACCAGGGTGTTGTGAGAAACCTCACCAATTTTGGCGTGTTCGTCGAATTGGAAGAGGGAGTGGATGGTTTGGTTCACATTTCTGACCTCTCTTGGACAAAGAAGATCCGTCATCCGGGTGAAGTGGTCAAAAAGGGTGACAAGATCGAAGTGGTTATCCTTGGAATTGATGTGGATCAGCGGCGCATTTCGCTGGGACACAAGCAGATCCAGGACAATCCATGGGAAGCATTTGAAACGACATACAAGGTCGGCACCCCCGTGGATGGCAAAATCGTGCGCATCATCGAGAAGGGTGTCATTGTTGAGCTTCCTCTCGGTGTCGATGGTTTTGTGCCACTATCACAGCTTTCGCAAACACCGGTGAAAAACATCAGCGAATCATTTCACGTTGATGATGTTCTTCCGCTGCAGGTTATCGAATTCGACAAGGACAACAAGAAGATCGTGTTGTCTGTCATCGAGTTCTTACGCGGCAAGGAACAGAGGATCGTGGATGACTACGTTTCTTCGCATAAGCTTTCACCGATGACATTGAAGGATATGATGACGGCTACGGGTGTGGTGACGGAACCGAGCGCCAGCGAACCTTCAAACGTATAGCAGGAGAATGGAGAACGAAAAGAGTTGCCCGTTCGATTCGGGCAACTCTTTTTCATATCTATGAGGCGAGTTGCCGTACATACTCTTGGCTGCAAACTCAATTTCGCTGAAACCTCCACAATTGCTGGACAGTTTCGGGCGCAAGGGTATGAAGTGGTCGGTATCGACGATGGGGCTGATGTGTGTATCATCAACACATGCAGCGTCACCGAGCGAGCGGACAGAGAGTGTCGCCAAATGGTCCGTAGGGCGCTTCGCCATTCCCCGGATGCTTATGTCATCGTTGCGGGTTGCTATGCACAATTGCGGCCAGCCGAGATTGCAGCTATCCCAGGTGTGGACCTGGTTTTGGGAACAAAAGAGAAGTTTCATGTCTTCGAGCACGCCGAAGGCTTCCAGAAGGCCCCTCAATCCCGAACGTTCGTCGGTTCTGTGGAGTCGATGGACGTGGCCGACCAAGCTTCATCTCTTGGATTCTCTGACCGCACCAGGGCATTTTTGAAGGTCCAGGATGGATGCGATTATTCATGTGCATTCTGCACTATTCCATTAGCCAGAGGCGCTAGCAGGAGCGTGGCCGTTTTTGACGTCGTCAACGAGGCCAAACGCGTGGTGCAGGAGGGATATCGGGAGATCGTGCTGACTGGCGTCAACGTTGGAGACTACGGCCACAAGAATGGAACGAGCTTACCTCGTCTGCTCAGTGAACTCGTTGACATTGATGGCCTCGATAGAATCCGGATCAGCTCCATTGAACCCAATCTACTTACTGATGAGTTACTTGCGCTATGGAAGCTTAATACTAAGCTCTGTAAGCACTTTCATATCCCCCTTCAAGGAGGAAATGATGATTTATTGAAGGCAATGCGGCGGCGTTATCTGACTGATCTCTACGCTGACAGGGTGCGAACCGTGCGAGAGCTTCTACCTGAGGCAGGAATTGGTGCTGACGTAATCGTGGGCTTCCCAGGCGAGACAGATGATCTCTTCTCAAAGACATATCGTTTTCTTGTAGATTTACCGATATCTTACCTGCACGTTTTTACGTACTCCGAACGGCCGAACACCCCAGCTTCCGATTTCCCGGGTCGAGTGGAACCAAGAATTCGATCAGAGAGAAGCGAGATGCTTCGCATCTTGAGTTCGCGAAAACGCGATGTGTTTCACAGTTCCTTCATGAATAAGAATGTTAAAGTCCTGTTTGAAGATCAAGCGGTGAATGGCAACTGGTCCGGGCTTACAGGGGAGTACGTGCGAGTGAAAGTCGGAAGCATCAAAGACCTGTCAAACCGAATACTCGAAGTAAAAATAAACGGCTTGGAAGGAGAGTGTTGCACAGGAAGACTTGTTGATACCCAGCTTGGAATTGACCCTATGTATCACACAAATCCAAAGGAGGTATCAATATGTGCCTAAACCGTTTAAGCCGAACAGTTGTATTAGTTCTTCTTGCTTCAGCTTCTGCTTTTGGCCAATCGAATCTGAAACTCGAAATGGCTTCTCAAATAACGTTGACTCCGTCATCTGATCCCTTCTCAGGCTTCGAGGACCAAAAACCAAGGAAGTCTGCCATGTTGGCTATCGCCTATTCTCTGATCCTTCCGGGGCTCGGAGATCTTTATGCTGAGAATCTTGGGACTGGGAAATATTTCATGGGTGCAGACGCAGGCTTGTGGCTTGCGTATGGCGGATTCAACGTTTACGGCCAATGGCTGAAAAACGATGCGAAAACCCTGGCGGTTCAGAGCGCGTCAGCGAACTTCGATGCCAAGGATGACAAGTTTGAGGTGAACATCGGCAATTTTTCTGATGTCTTGAGCTACAATGACGCGAAGTTACGAAACCGTGAATATGACTTGCTCTATGACCCAAAGTCTAATTTCGCATGGCAGTGGAGCTCAGATGCGGACAGGCTCCATTACAAGGATTTGCGAAATCGGGGAGAGAGCACGTTGAAAAGCTCGCAGTTCGTCCTGGGTGCGCTCGTAATCAACAGGGTCATCGCAGCCATTTCGGCCGTGAGGTCGGTCTCCGCGTACAACAGGAGCGTTCAGGCGCTGAGCTCCTGGCGACTGAACGCGCGAGTGCCTGGCGGGATGCTTGCTGCCGACGGAATTGAGCTGACCTTCTCCAACGAATTTTAAGCCACAATTCGAGCAAGAACGAATCCCGCCTTCTGAGCGGGATTTTGTTTTTTGGACTGATGCAAAACGTTAAGCTCTTGATAGAATATGATGGGTCGGATTTCGTCGGCTGGCAGGCTCAGCCAAACGGTCGATCTATTCAAGCCGAACTGGAACGGGCGCTCGGGGAGCTTCTCCAAGAGCCAGTTTCGACTCTCGTTGCAGGGCGCACTGATGCAGGGGTTCATGCTCGTGGGCAAGTGGCTTCATTCGTAACGTCAAAACAAGTTGCGCCGGAATTGATCCAACGAGGAGTGAATGCACTGCTGCCTCCGCAGATTGTTGTCCTGTCGGCGGAACATGTTCCTGAAAGTTTTCACGCGCGTTACAGCGCCAAACAGCGGGTCTATCGATATCATCTCGGTCTGAAGCAGACGGCATTGCGCCGGGACTACAGTTGGTATGTCGGCGGGTACAATATTCGCGAAGACCTGCTGCAACAATGTGGAAATCTTGTTTTGGGTGAGCATGATTTTTCATCCTTCAGCAAGATTCATGCGAATGTGGATCACTTTCGATGCACGGTCGATAGAGCATCGTGGCAAAAGATCGAAACTGAGTTGATATTTGATGTCAGGGCGAATAGATTCCTTTATGGGATGGTGAGAGCGCTCGTAGGAACGATGGTGGATGTCGCCCGGGGCCATCGTGAGTTCCTGCAGTTTCAGGAGATTCTGAAGGCGAAAGACAGATCACGCGGCGGAGCGTCCGCTCCTGCCAAAGGACTGTTCCTGGAAGAAGTCATCTACTAAAACGGATTCGGCGGACACGCGGATATGATTCGGGAAATCATCCATAGGCTGGCAGCACATCATGACCTTACGAAGCAGGAATCGTATGACACGATGAACGAGATCATGTCCGGAAGTGCCACAGAAGCGCAAATTGCCGCCTTCTTGATGGGTCTGAGGTTGAAAGGCGAGACTGTTGAGGAGATAGCCGGATGCGCGAAATCAATGAGGGAAAAGGCCGTTCCAATTCATACTCAACGCGGGTCCGTTATCGACACCTGTGGTACCGGGGGAGATGGATCGGGAACCTTTAACATTTCCACCTGCGCCGCCATTATCGCGAGTGCGGCAGGTGCAGTGGTTGCGAAGCACGGTAACCGAGCAGTGTCGAGTCAAGCGGGGAGTGCAGACGTTTTGAAGGAACTCGGAGTCAATTTGGAAGTCACGCCTGCAAGGACATCCGCCATTCTGGATAAGATTGGGATCACCTTCCTTTTCGCGCCACAGCTTCATGGTGCAATGAAATTTGCAGTACCTGTGCGACGGGACATGGGAATTCGAACCATTTTCAATGTGCTCGGACCTTTGACGAATCCGGCCGGCGCGCAGCGACAAGTCGTGGGCGTTTTTGACGCGTCTCTGACAAAAGTATTGGCCGAAGTCCTCAAGGATCTTGGATCAGAGCACGCACTTGTTGTTCACGGCGAAGGAGGGATCGACGAATTCTCAACGCTGGGTACGTCGAATGTCAGTGAACTACGCGACGGGCAAGTGAAGTCCTATGTTGTCAGGGCAGAGGATTTTGGCATTCCCAAAGCATCCTCTTCAGACCTCCGAGGTGGGGATTCGAAAAGAAACGCAGAGATCATCAAGGGAGTTCTCAATGGCACCAAGGGGCCAGCGAGAGATATTGCCGTTCTCAATGCTTCTGCTGCCATCTTTGTCGCGGGCAAAGCATCTGATTTGGACGATGGGGTCTCTAAGGCAAAAGAGGCAATTGACAACGGATCCGCCGCCGCCAAATTGGAGCAATGGATTCGAGAGACAAACATTCGAGGTGCTGCTTGACATCGGTTCGTGACATGTTGAAAGAGCTCCTGGTTCGATGGGGGCTGCAAAAGACCAAGCTTTCTGAGGAAGAGTTCAAGCAGGTGCTCGATGCGAGCACCATGAGCGGAGCCATTGACAAGACCGAACACGAACTCATCACGAGCATTCTTGAATTTGCCGACACAACAGTGAAAGAGATCATGGTGCCAAGACCTGATATTGTCGGGCTTGACATTTCGATCCCGCGCGATGTTCTGGTGCGAAAAGTGATCGAAGAGGGTTATTCGCGCCTCCCCGTTTATCGGGGGACTATTGACAATATCATTGGGGTTATTTACAGCAAGGATTTGTTGAGCCTTTTGGAGCACAGAGACCTCATCGTTTTGCAGGACATCGTGAGGCCGGCGTATTTCGTTCCCGAATCCAAAAAAATCAGCCAGCTCTTGCGCGAATTCCAGCAGAAGAAGGCTCACCTTGCCATCGTCATCGATGAATTCGGTGGAACCGAAGGAATCATCACTATGGAAGATATCATCGAAGAAATCGTTGGCGAGATCCATGACGAGTACGATGAGGTGAGCAAGTCGGTTGAGCCTGCGCGGGATGGATCTGTCACTGTGGACGCACGAATGAGCGTCGGCGATTTCAACCAACAATTCAAGTCGCAATTGCCGGAAGCGCCGGAATACGAGACCATTGCCGGCTTCATCCAGAAGGAACTGGGTCGTATGCCCGAGGTTGGAGACGCTGTACCATATGATGCGTTGACGTTGACCGTTCAATCGAAAACCGCCCGAAGAATTCGCGCGGTGCGGGTGACACTACCGTCTCCGGCCCCGAAGGAGTAGTCATCGAAATGGATGTTCTCAGTTCAATTCTCGAAGAAAAGATTGTTGAGGTGGCAGAAGCCAGGCGAAACATTTCGCTTGCGACGATTCGGCAGCGAGCGGTGGAGGTGCGGGGCCTGCGGGATTTCAAGGGCGCACTGGAAAAGCCTTCCATCGCGATCATCGCTGAAATCAAGAAAGCGTCACCATCGAAGGGAACGCTGACGGAGAAGTTTAATCACCTCGAGTTGGCGCTGGAGTATCAAGCCGGAGGGGCACACGCGCTTTCAGTTCTGACAGACAAGAAGTACTTTCATGGTGACAAATCGTTTGTTCAGGACATCAAAGATTTGACTCGTCTGCCCGTTCTTCGGAAGGACTTCATTATCGATGAGTACCAGGTTCACGAATCCAAGGTCCTCGGCGCTGATGCACTCCTCCTTATTGTGAGGGCTCTTTCGAAGGCGCAGATCGGCGAATTGTATCACTGTGCCAAAGCGATAGGATTGGCCGTGCTCGTCGAGGTGCACTCGGAAGAAGAGATCCAGAGCGCAAACGATATTGGAGCAGAACTTGTGGGGATCAACAATAGGGATCTCATGACCTTTTCTGTCGATCTCGCACATTCGATCAAACTCCGTCCGTTGATACGGAGGGGGGCGCTTGCCGTCAGCGAAAGCGGCATCTCTACAGTGGCAGATGTTCGAGCTCTGCGAGAAGCTGGATTCAAAGCCGTTCTGATCGGGGAGGGGTTGATCCGTCAATCCGATCGGTCGGCCGCCGTGCGCTCCATTATTCCAGGCTGAAATGAAACAAGATCTCTTTGTAAAAATCTGCGGTATTACGAATCTCGAAGACGCCAAATTCGCCGTGCACTGCGGGGCTGACGCGGTTGGCTTTATCTTTCATGAAGAGAGCCCTCGGTTCATTCCGCACCACCGTGCGGCAGAGATCGTCAAGAACCTTCCGGAGCACATCTCAAAGATCGGGGTTTTCGTCAATGCTGAGAGGAAATTCGTGCGGGAAATCGTCAACCACGTGAACCTGAGTGCCGTCCAGTTGCTCGGGAACGATGGCCCCGACGATCTCGTGAATTTCGAGACGAGCGTGATCAAGGTCTTCAGGGTGTATAAGGATTTTGACGTCGAGAGCATGCGAAATTACATTGTAGATGCTTTCCTTCTGGACACGTATAAAGAAGGAACGTACGGAGGGACGGGCAAGGCGTTCGACTGGAACGTTGCAGTCAAAGCCAAGGAGTATGGCCGAATCATTCTGTCGGGTGGCCTGACTCCGGAAAACGTTGAGGATGCGATTCGCTTTGTCCGGCCGTACGGCGTTGATGTCAGTAGTGGTGTCGAAGGAAGTCCGGGTCGGAAGGACCCTAAAAAGGTCCGCGACTTTATCATGCGTGCAAAGAGCATTCCAGTATCCTATCATGGCGACGATGAGCACTGAACGTTACATTGGATCTTTTCCAGATGCTGGGGGTCATTTCGGAGTGTATGGCGGAAGTTACATTCCCGAGACTCTTATTCCGGCCGCGCACGAACTGACAGCCAAGTACGTGGAGTTGCGAACCGATAAGACGTTTCAGGACGAAGTGTCGTATTATCTGCGCTATTTCGTTGGTCGACCGACACCGCTCCTTTACGCGGAGAGGTTGACCGAACGCTGTGGCGGAGCGAAAATATACCTCAAACGGGAAGACCTGTGCCATACTGGAGCGCACAAGATCAACAACACGGTCGGGCAGATTCTGATCGCTCGCAGGTTGGGAAAGAAGCGAATCATTGCAGAGACTGGAGCGGGTCAGCACGGAGTGGCAGTCGCCACGGTTTGCGCACGATTTGGGCTGGAATGTGTGGTGTACATGGGTGAGGAGGACATTGAACGCCAATCTCCGAATGTCGCAAGGATGAAGCTCCTGGGTGCGGAGGTGCGTCCGGTGACCAGCGGGAGCCGGACCCTCAAAGACGCTACCAGTGAGGCGATCCGGGATTGGGTGACAAATGTTCAAACGACGTTTTATATCATCGGCTCCGTTGTCGGCATGCATCCGTATCCGATGATGGTGCGCGACTTCCAAAGCGTCATCGGAAGGGAAACAAAGAGTCAGATTACAGAAGCAGAAGGTCGTCTTCCCACATCCATCGTTGCGTGCGTCGGCGGCGGCAGCAATGCGATGGGAATCTTCTACCCTTTTCTTGATGACACAGCGAGCGTCAAATTGATCGGTGTTGAGGCGGCCGGGATGGGATTGCAGAGTGGGAAGCATGCGGCGCCACTTTCTGCAGGATCCCCAGGGGTATTGCATGGTGCCATGCAATATCTTCTGCAAGATGAACACGGGCAGATCACAATTGCACATTCAATATCAGCGGGGCTCGACTATCCGGGAGTCGGCCCCGAGCACTCCTACCTCAAAGATCGAAAGCTTGTCGAGTACTGCTCCATCACAGATGCGGAAGCACTGTCGGGCTTCGAAACTCTCTCCCGCCTCGAAGGCATTCTACCGGCACTCGAATCGGCACACGCGATCGCCCATGTGATGAAGATTGCCCCAAATCAACCCAAGGAAAACATTATCGTCGTCAATCTCTCTGGTCGAGGTGACAAAGACCTCGCAACCGTGATGAAGGCCTTCGGCTTGTAGCACTTTCCCTCTTCTGAATCTCTCTTTCCCCTCACACTTCTCCGATTGCGGCAGGGTGTGGACTGTACCTGAGGGAGCCTGCGAATGTCAGCGGTATGGCAAGCTGGAGCGGGAGGCAGCTAGAACTTTGCCGGAGACCTCAAGGAGGCAAACAGCATTTTGACCTCTTTGAAGCTCAGCGCCCTGAAGAGAAGTAACGCAAGGATGTAGAGCAAAATGCTTCCGAAAAGGAGAAGAAGAATGTGGATCTGCGGTTTCCAGAGGAGGAGAGGGAGGATGGCGATGCCTGAAAGCAGAACTCGGGCCAGGGGAGCCCAGGAAATCGGTGAGGAGATGCGCTTCCCTATTTTTACGACGAGGAAACTGAACCCGAGCAGCGCTGTCAGGACTGTGATGACCGAAGCACCTGTTTGTGCGTAGCGCGGAACAAATATAAGGTTCGCCACAACGTTGAAGATTGCGCTCAGGATGGTGACCTTGAGGACAAACGTTTGCTCATCGATGGCGCCAAGCGTATTGGAGAAGAAGTTCGTGAGGAACACGACCGGAAGAAACCAGACTAAGATGGTGAGACATTGGGCCGTGGCAGCGTATTCAGGCGCGAAAAGGAATCGAACAATTTCGTGTGAGAGAAATGACGTCGTAATCGCGATTGGGAGAGCAATCATGAGCAGCTGAACGACACTTTGTCTGACAACGCGTTCTACCTCAAGACGGCTTCGACCATAATTCTGGCTGGCAAACGGAAAAACGGCCCCGGTGATCGCCAGCCCAAACATCGTCAGGGGGAACAGGAGGTTGTATGCCGCCCGATAAATACCCGCTGCGTCATCCCCAATGAATTTGGAAATCAAGACGGTGTCGAAGTTGAAGTAGATGGATGAGAAGATCGTGGCTAAGGCAAACGGAAGTCCCCCGCGAAGCATCGCGAGCATGTGTCGAAACTCCTGCACCATCACCGGGCGGGTGAACCGTGCTCGCACCAACACGTGCGTCAGCGATACGAAAATGATATTCACGATTGTCATGACTGCAAGAAGTGCCAGCAATCCGATATCCATAGAAATGGAAACGACAACGACGATAAACTCTGCCACCCTTGCGAGGGAAAGCATTCCAGTCTCATAGCCAACACTGTTGATCGCGCGGAAGAAGGATGCAAAGGTAGTCCAGTACGTGCGAAGAAGAGTGATCAAGCCTGCGAGGACGACCATGAAGAATCGGTCCGTGCCGAAGTTGTCAAGGATCCCTGTCGTGAGCGACATGAGCAGGAAAACGAGAAACGTGAGCATGCCTTTCCATGAGAGCACGGCCCCGAGCTGTTTGGCGATTTCATCCGACTGAAGTCGGGGAATTTCCCGCATGAGATAGGTATCCATCCCGAGGTCGCACAGGGGGATGAACAAGGCGGTGAGGGCGAACGCGTAGTTGTAGACGCCGAAGAGCTGCGTCCCAAGGTACTTGGCGAGAAGAATGAATGAAACGAACGCCATGGATTTCGTGAAGATGTGAAATCCAAACAGGAGAACCGAATTGCGAAGAACAGCGGAACTCTCGATGCGATGATGGACAACGGGTGGTTGAGAGATTTCTTCTCCGGACGGTCGTTTCGTTGAGGTGTCTTCCATTCGTTTTCGTCAATGACATGCGGATAATACCGAAATTGCAGTGCTGAATCAAGGCGATTGCTTGAGTTTAGACCATCTGGTGAGTATATTCACTCTGCTTCCATCCGAACACCTTGTGGTTTTGACTGAACCAGAGATATGGCTCACATAGCGATCGACGCACGTAAGTATTTTGACTTTGGTATCGGCAGTTACATCCAGAATCTGATTTCCGCTCTGCCTGAACTCAGATCAAAACATACCTATTCACTTCTTGTCGCTCCGGATGCTCTTCAGCGCATCCCCTGTCCTGAAGGATGGCGGATACATTCCACTTCTTACAAGCGATATTCGCTCGGTGAACTGATGCTTCTGGGAAGACAGGCGAGAAACCTGGGAGCCGACATTTTCCATGAGCCACATTATACGCTCCCTACAGGCCTGAGAGGAAGATCGGTTGTAACGATTCACGATCTTATCCATTTGAAAATGCCCCAATTCTTCAGTCCCGCACAAAGGATGTACGCACGGACAGTGTTGGGGCATGCCGTGCGACACTCTGGAGCGGTAATCGCTATTTCGCAGCACACAAAAGATGACATCCTGGAGACGTTCAAGGTACCCGAACAGAATGTGGAAGTGGTCCATCTAGGCATTCGTCCTATATTTCGCAAGCTGGAAGACCACTCCATGGTGGATCAGTTCCGGGTTGGAGCTGGTTTAGACCGTCCTTATGTCCTGTATGTTGGAAATGTGAAACCGCACAAGAATATCCGCACGCTTTTGAATGCATTTGCTCAACTCCGGACTCGAAGGAACGATCTCGACCTGGTGTTTGTGGGCGGCTCGTGCAAAGAAGACAGGAGTCTTTCTGAACAGGCGGAACGGTTGGGAATCACTGGATCGATCAGAGATCTCCGTCATATCTCGGATGAAGATCTCGTTTGTGCGTACAACGGAGCCGAGGTACTTGTTCTCCCATCGCTTTACGAAGGGTTCGGGTACCCTGTACTTGAAGCAATGGCATGTGGCACGCCCACCATCGTGTCGAGCGGTGGGTCGCTACCGGAGATTGTCGGTGCCGCGTCTCTCATCGTCGACCCATCCCGACCGGAGGACCTCGCAGAAGCACTTTCGCACGTGTTGCGTGACCCGGAAATGAAGCGGGATTTGATCGCAAAAGGAAAGATTAATATCCAGAGATTCTCCTGGAGAGCGACGGCCAGAAAAACGCTGGACATCTACGAAAAGGTCCTGGGACGATGGCGCGTAAACTGAAGCGAATAGGAATTTTTGGAGGCTCATTTGATCCGCCGCATCTCGGGCATTTGGTGATCGCTGAGATGGCACGGCGTTCCTTGAAGTTGGATGTTGTCTACTTTGTTCCAGCCTACAAGCCGCCGCATAAGGAGGGAAGACATCCATCGACTGCCCGCGATCGCCTTGCTATGACGCGCCTTTCCCTTTCTGGCAATGCAAGACTGAAGGTGTCTGACATTGAACTCCGTCGCAAGGGAATCTCGTATACGGTCGATACGGTGAGGGCGTTTCGCAAACTCTTTCCCGAATCTCAATTGTTCTTGATCATCGGAAGTGACAGCCTTCGTCAGTTTCATTCGTGGAAGTCGCCCCGTCAGATACTGGACGAGGTGTCGCTCATTGTTTATCGGAGACCACGGTCGGTTCGCATGAAGGCGAGTCTCCGTCCTATGAACATGTCGTTTGTCGGGGGGCCGCTGATGGAGATTTCTTCGTCGGAAATCCGGAAGAAGATTCAACAGGGAAAATCGATTCGATATCTTGTACGAGATAACGTATTTCGTTTCATCCAACGAAAGAAGCTTTATTCGGACCTGACATAGGCCACAACATGAAATCAATAGCTTCGCAGGAAGATATAACAAAGATTATTCACACCGATCACTTCGATCCTTTCCGCGTACTCGGCGCTCATCCGACGGAAGTGAAGGGGAACAAGGGAATCGCCATTCGCGCCTTCTTGCCCGACACCATAGCCGCCGAGGTCGTTGAATTCGATGGGGATCTTGAGCTCACCGCCACGAAGATGAACAAGATCGTTGAGGAAGGGTTCTTTGAGGCTTTCTTTCCTGATCGAACAGAAATATTCCGGTATAAACTTCGCAGGCACGCGAAGAATGGTGAAATCGCGACCTTTTACGATTCGTATTCTTTCTTGCCAACGTTGACGGAATTCGATCTTTATCTCTTCAATGCAGGAGATCACCATCGTATCTACGAGAAGTTGGGCGCACACTTCGCAGAGGTAGACGGAGTCGGCGGTATCCAATTCGCCGTCTGGGCACCGGCTGCCCGAAGCGTCAGCGTCATTGGCAGCTTCAATGAATGGGATCGCCGAAAGCACCCGATGCGAGTTCTTGGATCATCCGGGGTTTGGGAGATCTTCATCCCCGGTCTGCCGGAAGGAGAGCTGTACAAGTTTCAAATAAAGACCAAGGCCGGCACGCTCATCGACAAATCCGATCCCTATGGATTTGAGATGGAACTGCGACCCAGCACAGCGTCGAGAGTCAATGTACTAGGCGGGTTTGAATGGAATGACGACGCATGGATGAGCTCCCGACGATCGACGGATCAGTTGTCAAAGCCGATCTCCCTCTACGAGATTCATCTGGGCTCCTGGGCCAGAGTGCCTGAGGATGGAAGCCGTTGGATGACGTACAGAGAATTGGCTGCACAAGTCGTCGACTATGTCAAGGCGCGCGGATTTACCCACGTCGAACTCATGCCAGTGATGGAGCATCCGCTGGATGCGTCGTGGGGCTATCAGGTAACGGGGTACTTCGCGCCGACGAGTCGGTTCGGAAAGCCTCAGGACTTCATGTACTTCGTCGATTATTGTCATGAGCATGGCATTGGGGTCATCCTCGATTGGGTCCCGGCGCATTTCCCGAAAGATCCTTATGCCCTCGGCATGTTTGATGGCACGCACTTATATGAACATTCTGATCCGCGGCGAGGAGAGCACCAGGATTGGGGAACGTATATTTTCAATTATGGTCGTCATGAAGTGCGTAATTTCCTCGTCAGTAATGCTCTGTACTGGCTCGATAAATACCATGTCGATGGCCTTCGGATTGACGCCGTTGCATCTATGCTCTACCTCGATTACTCCAGAAGAGAAGGGGAGTGGGTCCCGAACCAGTACGGCGGGCGGGAAAACATTGATGCAATCGCGTTTCTCAAGCAACTCAATGGTGTCGTCCACCACTACTATCCGGGCTGTCTGATGATTGCGGAAGAATCCACCGCTTGGCCGGGTGTGACAAACAGCCTTCAAAATGGCGGGCTGGGATTCGATCTCAAGTGGAACATGGGCTGGATGCATGACATGCTTGAGTATTTTTCCCATGATCCTATCCATCGGGCGTACCATCATCGCAATCTCACTTTCGCGCTCTTGTACGCCTTCAGCGAACGATTCATGCTTCCGCTCTCTCATGATGAAGTGGTTCATGGCAAGCGATCTCTGCTCGATAAGATGCCGGGCGACCTCTGGCAGAAGTTCGCGAACCTCAGGGCGCTCTTCGGATTGATGTTCGCATTTCCAGGGAAGAAACTGCTCTTCATGGGTGGAGAACTCGGACAATGGGTTGAGTGGAACCACGAGTCATCGCTTGACTGGCATCTTCTACAGTACGAATCGCATCAGGGAGTTCAACGGCTCATTGACAATCTGCACGCGCTTTATGACTCCGAAGCATCTCTCCATGAAGTTGATTTTGAATACAAAGGATTTGAGTGGATTGATTTTCAGGACGCGGCGAACAGCGTTATCGCCTTCGAGCGAAAGGCAAAGGATCCACGCAATCGCATCGTCGTTGTCTGCAATTTCACGCCCGTTCCCCGCTACGGGTATAGAGTTGGCGTTTCTGACCTCGGGAAGTACCAGGAGTTACTTAACACGGATTCTTCATATTATGCGGGGAGCAATCTCGGCAATAGCGGTGAAATTGACGCCGAGAGCATTCCGTTTCACCATCATCCGTTCTCCTTGAGTCTCACATTACCGCCGCTCGCAGTCCTCTTCTTGAAGCTCAAGAAGCAGCCCGCCTGACGGCGAGTCGTGGATTGGAATCCGCGCAGATCATCTCCTCGAGATCTCGTCATGCTCATGATGCTTCTCGCCGGATGTTCGGCTCTTCGCTCGTCGTCTGAATGCACTGCTGCAAAAGCCGAGAGTGCAGGGACAAAACCAGGCGGTCCATGGGCCGTCATGAAGCCCTACCGCAATGCAAAAAGCCCGATCGGAAACAACCGACCGGGCTTTTTGCTAGGTTGACTTCACAAAGTCTAGCTCGATAACGATATCTCTTTTCTCACATAACCCTTATACGAAAGTTCGGCAAAGCGAGCGGAGATTGTGAGAACCTCTCCAACTCTTGCGAGCCCAACCGCTCCATCAATGTGTTTCACAACGGCAGAAGGATCGAAGACGTCGATCAAGTATTCCTCGCCGGCCTTTCCATCGAGGGTCAGCACGTATGCATCATGATTCCATCCTTCATCGACGATTCGCAAGCCCGTTGACTCTTCTCCTCGCACAAGATGTGGGCGTGCGGGGACTACGCTGACTCCCCCGGAATGCTCAAAACGAACTTCAAGGCGGGTCTTCAGCAAAGCGTTGACGATGAGACTGGATTTGTTCTTAACAAGGAATCTTCCTTTCTGTTTTTGAATTCCGTCAATCCACATTCCACGGAGGCGAGTACCGAGAGGGAAGATCGGGTGTAGGATCAGTTGCACAGGGTGAGAGTACTTTCCTTTGGGAGGAGCACCCATCGAAAAAGTGAAAACAGTCTGGCCAGCCCCTCGTCTCATTTTCATTGTCACGGTCCGGTTGCCCAGCGGGATATTCTTTGCCTCTATCTTTTTCCAATGAGGAGGAAGGTACGGTCTCAGTTCGATCGAATTATTTCGGGCGTCTATGTTTAGACCCAACAATCCTTCAAGCGCCGGCTGCAAGATCATAGTGCCAGACCAAGCCTGATGAGGGCAGACACCTGCGGATTGGAATCGGGTTCCGTGGAGGACTTCCTCGGTACATCCCGCAGAGAACTGGTCAAAAAGCATGGCGTTGCTCATGAGGTGATTGAATCCTTGAATCGGCCGATGCATTCGAAATTCTGCTAACGCTGTCCATCCTGTGAAGAGGGGCCAGATACTTCCGTAATGATATCCTGTTGGATCGAAGAGAGTATCATCTTTACCTATCATTCGAACACCCCAGTCCGCGGAAAACCTGGCGCTGGCATATTCGCTAAGGCTGCGCTGCGAGAAGCTCTTTTCAGAACAGTCAAAATACATTCCTACGGTTGGAAGAACAGTCTTCTCCGATCGAAATGATCCATCACGATTCTTGGCAAACTCGTAGAATCCGGTCTCCTCATTTCGAAAGCTCGTACGCAGAATTGACCTCACTGCGATTGACTCGCGCTTGCATCGTGACGCTAGGCGGGCGTCTTTTACGGCTTCTGCGATATAGGCTGTCTCCGTAAGAGCCTGAGCCCAACATGATGCAAGGTAGTGTTCCGTATGGGAAGGGAAGAGCATTCCTCCTTCAACCCATCCGTGGCCTGCATTCGTGTTCTCTATTAGATGATCACCGTCTGCATCCGTCGCATAGCAGTACGCGAGGGCAAGTCGGATTTTCGGCAATTCCTTTTTGACGAACTCAACATCTCCACTTGCCCGAAGATACCTTCCAAACAGGATAAGATAGAGGGGCGTTGAATCCGCAGCGTCGAAATGGGCATGCCCACTGGTCGTCATCTCATGAAGAATCTTCCCGCTGATGTCTTGATGCGTACCGAGGAATCCCAGGACAGCTCGCACTTTGTTGAAATCGCCATAATCAAGTACTGCCAAGCATGTCCAGGCACTGTCGCGCCCGAAGTACCAGGCATAGCCGGGACGACCGCTCACTTTCTGGCCACCATCCCAACCCGATGAACTAAGTCCATACCCCGCGAGGAAGGAAGACCCAAGTCCCGGAGTGTTAGCAAACAACTTATCCGTTCCAACGACAGACCAGCTATAAGATTTGTTGAATTCCTCATCGGGGGTTATCAATTGGAGCGTCGTGCCGAGGAGACGTTTGAAGTGTCGAGCCTGTTCCTCAAACAGCTCTGGTATCCTTTTCATGGCCACGCGATACGATGCAACTGCTTCCTGTAATGATACCCCCGATCCAGCAAAAACGAAAGCGGATTGTCTGGATTGTGGCGTGAGCGTGATACAAATGGCGCTCAAAACCTGTATTTTATCAGAAGGAATTCCAACCCAATGGTCATCTTCAAATCTGATCCCGGAGAACTGACCGACGAGGTGTTCCGCTGGCGGACATGTTGATCCGAAAACCGCAGCATTCTTTCTTATGCTGTCGGTGACGACCGTCGATCGGTTGCCCGGATCCCAGGCATATTTGAGTGAGCCTGTTGCTTCTTCGCTCAGCGGCCACATGAGTCGCAGGTCGGTCTGTGCTGAAACAACAATCTGAACTGATTCTTTCGATGTGACTTCAAAGTGCAGAACTCCTGCCGGTGATTTGAGTGACGGATACAGGACCTCTTCTATCACGGCACCGTCACACTCATAGCGCCGCGTGAGCGATTCTGGTCGGATCGTGATCGTGGGACTGAGTTCGTCTGACCAATGCCATCCCAGCTCGCCAACGTTGAAACCCACTCGAGTGTTCTTGAACAATCTTGTTGGATGGGACCAGATTTCGGCTATGCCGCCACGTTCTCTTCCCATCATGAGGAATCTTCGGCCTGCGATATCGAAAAACTGTCCCCCATCTGCGTCAGCTGATGTCTCCCGATGAATTGCGAGATCACTCGAAGCAGCAGGAAGATGAGCGGAGATTCTTCCCAGACTCTTGCTTGATTGCTCAAATGAGGAAACGCGTCGAGGGTCGAAATTCCAAAAGGCTTGCTGCCGTGAGGAGCGGAGCTTAGAGTTCTTCTTGCTTTGCGCGACATAACGAAGTGAATTATTGGCAAACTTCTCAAGATGGGCACGAAATCGTTGCCTCGAATCAGAAAAGTAGAAGTGAGAACCTATGGTCAGGATTCGTCCCTTGCCCAGTTCGTATTCCACCATGATGCGGCGTTGTTCGTTCAGCTTGATATAAAGCTTTTCTACCGCAACGATTTTGCCTATCGAAGGAAGCGCGTTGTCGTAGCAGCATGATGAATAGGAGTCGCCGGCCTTTGGTGCCCAGGTGTAGAGTCCTCCCAAAAAGCCACTGAAGACGGGATGTGGACTAAATCCTCCGAAGCCCCGAATGTCCGGATATTCTTCCGCCCACGAGCGTTCTGTCCATTCACCCCGAGTGACAACGTTCGGGCTCACAGTTTCGAGGCTAATGTCTGTCACGAACTGACAGGCGAGTAACGAAAGCAAAAGCCCACGTCCATGTGAAACACTCGTCTTGATCGCCTGAACAACGGGAGAGGTGATTTGCTCCTTGCCTGGATATGCTCCATCGCAGTGCCACCAAATGACATCGTACGAGGCGAGGAGAGATGGCGCGGCTGCAACGCTTGCGAACGTGATCTTTCGTGCCTTGGTTGTGGCAGCTTTCCTCAGATAGTTCCATGCCTGGAGTTCTTCCAGAGTGAGTGGCCGGTTGTCCGGAATGAGGAATGCTACTCGCATGTCGGTCGGTGCAAGTGCATCATTGATGTGCCTTCAGAGAATCCGTTTCAAAGATTGCTGCATCATCAAAAGCTACGAAGGGTCTGTGGTATTGAGACATACTGTTCCCCCAAAGAGATCCATTACTGGACATTGCTCAGATTTGAATGCTTATGGGTTTCCCCAGAACACTCTGTGCATGGTGTTGCCCGTCGAGCCAAACAATGAAACACTTGCCCTCAATTTTCACTTTCAAGCGTCGCCCACGAATGACAACATTATCAATGGTCACCGATGCAAGCCCGAAGGGGAACGGATCGATGACGACAGAAAACTCCTCTGGACGAATTCCACAGAGATACTTGATGATAAGATCATTCACCCATGAATGTTGATAGTCGTCAATCCCGCGGTAGACGCTGGGCGTCCCGGTGAATGGGTGATAGTGCTCGAAGCAGTTCGGGAGCTCCGGGGCGCCGTCGAAGAACATCATCTTGACAAACCTTGTTATGAATTCTGCCGCTTTCTTGCGCAGTGTCTTATCGTTCATGCTGAGAGCAGTGGTGGCAAGAGCCTCTGCGACATGACTGTTGGTCATCGGCCAGACGCGCCCATTCCATGGGCAGTTCATCCGTTTTCCCTTCCATTCGGGCTCCGGACAAAAGTACTCGTCATCTGCGCTTGAAGAAGGAACAGGATACGTCGTCCAGAACTCATCCCGATTCAGGAGATGTCGTTTCAACCCGTGAACGTGATCTTGTCCAACGATATCTGTGAAGTAGGGATAGAAACAGGTAGAGGCTTTTACGTTCGTCCGATTTCCTGTGGCCGGATCGACATCAAAAAACATTTCCTCCTTCTGATCCCACATCTTTTCCAGTACCGCTGCTTTGATCTTCTCTGCTTCGATCTTCCACAAGTCAGCATCATCGTTCTTTCCGAGCTTCTCCGCGATGGTGCCCAGTGCCTGCTTGAGTCTGTAGATATAGACTGTAACATCGACTCCTTTGAGCCGGAACACTTCGCCCCAGCTTTCTTGATCCGCGCGGGAATTGACAACGATGTACCGATGCATGTATTCTTGACCTGTTTCGTAGTGGTTGTCAATATCGTACAGTCCACTGACCTCCTCGTCACGCTCGCGATCAAAATAGCCGACGTATTTCTTCAATCCTTCGTAAACCTCTTCGAGCAGAAGTTGCGACGGATGTACCAGTTCCAACTGAAGTAACGCATTTCCCCAATCGGCATGGTAGAACATTTCCTGGCGGAAGTAGTTCATGTCGAGATAGCCGCGAAATCCCCCATCGTCCCTCTGATTATCCAGAAATGTGAGGAGGCTCCCCTGGGCAAGCTCCGGCTCGTGCATCCATCGGTTCTCGAGCATGTGACATGGTGCACTGTAGGAAATAGGGGCACGGAAATATCCGATTCCTTCGCAGACAAATGGTCGTTTGTAATTTCCTTCGTTACCAAACTGAGTGTTTAACCGCAGTCCATACCAACGATACCAATAGTATCGTTGAAAGAACTCGTCCGAACATTCGAAAGAGGGAACGGAATCGAAATGGTCGTTCCAATTCATTCGGCTCAGGTCGATTGGATCGGACTGCTGGAGAGCCGCCCGAAGATTGCGGAGAGTCTCTTCAGCCGAAGGAGAAGCAGCAAACCCAATCGCAATTCGCGTCGATTGCCCTGGTGCTAAGGACATGGGGCTACTCAAAGCCATGTAAACCAGCCCCTCATCGGTCGCAGCGCCGAGTTGCTTCTTGGTACCGAGGACATCTTTGCCAGAAGTCCCGAACCAGGGGGTCTGTCTCCAATCCGGCCGGAGGGCGGCTTTCTCGCTGAGATTCAGTCCGAACGTAGGTGACTTGTGATTGAGCGAGAATGCACATGCAATCTCGACGTGTGGATGGACAGAAGGTCGAAGAAACTTTTGAAAAGAAATGACCCCTTTGGAGTGTTCGACGTCTTTGAGCCACACGGCCTCCTTTGACGGCGCGTTCTCCTGCGTTGTCCAGGCTACGAACTGTAGCCGCAGCTTTTTCCGTGTTGTGTTACGGATTTCTACAGCGGATGTGGCCACGTCACTCGGAAGTACCGCGCGTCGTTCTGTCACTTGCAATTTCGCTTTTGATCCCATTCTTGTGCCTTCATACTTGTGCGTGAGACACGAGGGATCCCAGTGACGCTTGAGGAACCGGAGTCGGACCTCCTGCCCGTCTTCATCGAGAATCGTCCAAGTGAAAAGAGGCTTGAGTTCGTAATTGTAGTAATGCGCTTCGTCCCAAAATCCCGGTGCATCGGGATGAAGCGGGAAGGGCGGAGCCCAGAGAAGTCGGTTACCGCCCCCGAGATACCACTTGTCCTCACGAGAGAGCAGGTGAAGGATGTTTTCTGTTTTCATAGATAGATTCTCCTGCAAGGAGATTGAGAGGGCCTTAGCCCTTGATGCCTGTCATCGTAATGCCTTTGACGAAATACTTCTGAGCGAACATGAACACGATGATGATTGGTAGCATCACGACCACTGCCGCGGCCATCTGGTGCGGCCAATCTGTCGTATACAGATTGCTGAATGATGCAATTCCAACCTCCACCGTTCGCATGTCAACCCTGTTTGTGACGATGAGAGGCCAGAGAAAGTCTTTCCAACTTCCCATGAACGCAAAAATTGTGAGTGTCGCCAGCGCGGGTTTGGAGAGCGGCAGGATGACCTTGATGAAAATCGTCCAGTCGGAAGCGCCATCGACACGGGCGGCGTCCTCGAGCTCTTTGGGAATCGTGAGGAAGAACTGTCGAAGAAGGAAGATGCCCCAGACACTCGACATCGTGGGTGTGAAGAGGGCCCAATAGGTGTTCATCCAACCAAACGTGGTAATGATGAGAAATGCCGGTATAACCGTGACGATTGCCGGGATCATCATCGTTCCAAGATACAGGGCAAAGATTCTTTCACGTCCATGAAATCGGAGTCGTGCAAATGCATAGGCTGCCATCGAGCAGAACGTAATTTGCCCGATGACGGACGCTGCTGCAACAATCATCGAGTTGAGGAAGAACCTCCCAAACGGTTGCAGCGTCATCGCTTCCGCGAAGTTGTTCCACTTGCAGACTGAGGGAATGAATTTCGGCGGAAACTGGTACACTTCAAGCTCATCCATGAGGGAAGTGCTCAGCATCCACAAGAATGGTATGAGCATTGACACGGCGATCGCGATCAAACCCATGTACAGGAATATCTTGTCTGTGCGCTTCATGAATGTTCAATTCTGCCGGGATTGTCCGAGCTGTTTCCAAACATCAGGATCTTCATGCCCTAATCGCCACACCGAGATCCCACGAAAGTGGTATTTCTTGACCAACGCCACCTTTGCACTGAACGATCGAGCATCCTCAAGGTACATGTACTCGTTCAACCCCTCGTTGCTATAGATCGTGTAATAGACTTTTTCGTGATCATCCCACTGCCAGGATGCTCCATATCGTTCTGCGATCCCTTCGGCTTCCTTGAAGTCCAGAGTGCGACCCCACGCGAGAGCTCTGCCATTTTGATAACCGGCCTGCCACTGATGTGAATAGCACGGCAGACCAAGCGAAATCTTGGAAGCCGGCACACTTTGGGATACAAACCGGATGGCTGCCTCCATCCAAGGGATCCCTGCGACGGGACCTGGAGGAGTTCGAGGGGTGTGTTGGGAATAAGTCATGAGGGAGACAAATTCCCCGATTTCCGCCAGCGCCTTGTAGTCGTAGACACCGCTCCAATTTTCGAAGTTCCACTGGTGATATTCCGTCGGACCAGCGTTGTCGCTTGATCGGGGAACGACGGCAATGCTGATCGCAAAGCGGTTTGCGTGTAACAGGGAAGCAGCTTGGCGATAGAATTCCGTATAGAAATCCTTGTCCGTTACATGGATGTGCTCGAAGTCGAACTGAATACCGTAGCACTCGTTTTCCTGACAGAGTCGAAGCAAGGTGGAAACTGCCCTGATTCTGGCCAGCGAATCGTGCAGAAAGGAATGGAATGACGGCTGGTCAAAGCCCGGATTCATCACCAGCGGCATTACCTTGACGCCATTCTTCCTTGAGAGTTCAAGGATGCGAGTATCGATAGACCCCGTAATAATTCCTTGCTCATTCATCTTGTAGCACTGAGGCCCGACGATGTCGATCTTCTTGATGTTGGCTTTGAAGCTTGAGAAACAGTCTTCATTGTCAATAGCATAGAAGAGCGTCTCGACCCGCTGCGCCAACGCAACCGTCGCCGACAAAAGTACGAAGAGACATGCAACTGAGATACGTCGCAGAGAGAACATATGATCTCCGAAAATTTTATGCCGATGGGCTGCTCAATCACCGAAACAAATGCCCAGATCTCGTGCGGTGCACATGGTGTCGCAATCCAGCTGCACGGTCTTCATTCGTCGGGTTGCTTGTCCCAGGGGAACGTAGCGCACCGTGGGTGGGTCGAGCGCGACCATAATCCCCGATTTCCCTTCATCGAGTGCCCGTATTGCGGCAGCACCGAACCGAAGCGATATCAGCCGGTCGAATGTCGTCGGTGAGCCACCCCGCAAGAGGTGCCCAAGGACAACACATCGGGTTTCCCGTCCCGTCGCATTCTGGATTTCCTCAGCAACTCGCTCGCCTGCACCCCCGAGACGCTCAGCGCGTCCAAGCTCTTTGGAGACGACCGAAACGGATCCGCCTTTTGGTTTGGCACCCTCGGCGACAACCACGATAGCGAATTTCCTTCCGCCGGTGAACCGTTCTTCAACTTTCCTTGCGACGCTTCGGATATCGTATGGAATCTCAGGGATCAAGATTGCATCGGCAGTTCCAGAGATGCCGCTGTTCAATGCGATCCATCCCGCGTACCGTCCCATGACTTCCACCACCATGACGCGCTGATGTGCCTCAGCCGTGGAATGGAGCCTATCGATGCACATGGTCGCGAACGAGACGGCCGTGTCAAATCCGAATGTAATAACCGTCTTCTCGAGATCGTTGTCGATGGTCTTGGGAACACCGACAACTCTGATTCCTTTTTGGGAGAGGACATTGGCAATGGTCAGCGAACCGTCGCCACCCACGGCGACGAGAGCGTCGATCTTTTCGCGTTTGAACGCTCTTATCAGTTCATCGGATCGATCCTTCTCGTACATCTTGCCGTCTTTTCCTTTAGTTGGGTACTTGAGGGGGTTCCCCTTGTTCGTCGTTCCGAGAATGGTACCGCCCAAATGCGTAATGCCTCTCACCCGAGCCGGAGTCAGCGGGATCAGTCCGCCTTCGGGATAGTCCGAGGGCGTCATCAATCCATTGTAGCCATCTCTGATGCCGACACACTCCCAGCCGCGATCCGCCGCTGCAATGGTGGCGGCACGAATCACAGCATTGAGGCCCGGAGCGTCACCCCCACCGGTGTTCATTGCGATCTTCTTGATTCCTTTCGTTGCCATACGATGTCCTCCTGTTGGAACGAATCATCCATAGTCGATTTGATTTCCCAGAAGCCTAAATTGAATCCATGTTGCGATGACGATGATGACAAAGAGCACCCAGGACATCGCTGACGCGTACCCCATACGGAGTTGTTCCCAGGCCGATTGATAAATGTGGTATACGATCACATCAGTGCTTCCGACAGGACCACCCGCCGTCATGACATAAATGGAAGTGAACACCTGAAACGAACTGATCAGAGACGTGATGAGAATGAAGAATGTCGTCGGTTTGAGAAGGGGAAGCGTGATGTGCCAGAAGCGATTCCAGCTGCCCGATCCGTCGATCCGAGCAGCATCGTGCAATTCCTCGGGTATCCCCTGCAGTCCGGCCAGGAAGATGATCATTTGATAGCCGAGGCCCAGCCAGATGGAGAAGATCACGACTGAGATCATCGCTGTGTTGGTAGAGTTCAGCCAGGCCGACGGTGCAAGGCCGACAAGGTGCAGAAGAAAATTCGCTACACCAAACGTCGGATGATAGATCCACATCCACACAAGTGCAATCGCGACGAACGAAGTGACGCTCGGTAGAAAATAGAGCGCCCGGAGGAGGGCAATTCCCTTTACTCGCCGATTCATCATCAACGCGACAGTCAAGGCAAGCACCATGCTCACCGGGACATTCAGGGTGTAGAGGAGAGTGTTTTTGAGAGCATTCAGGAAAGACTCGTCGGAAAACAACTCCCTGAAATTGTCCAGTCCAACGAAGGGCTTATCGGACACGACGACATCCCATCGGTGAACGCTCAGATATCCGGCAAAGACGATTGGAGTCAGAACAAAGACCGTCAGGTGCAGCAGTGAGGGAGCGAGGAAGCCAAGCGCAGCACCAGTCGCGCGACGGGATTTTCCTCGGGCTCTGTAATAGAGCAAGGCACTTGCAGAGGCAACGATGCATACGACAGTGATCAGGAAGCCAAGTATTTCGGAGTGTTCGCGAATTGGCTTGAATTCGGAGGTCTGGCTCAGACGGGTATTCTGAAGTTGATGATCGATCTTCGTGGCGTAGCGTGTCATTGTCGCATGCATGGGCTGGCCATTGACAAGTACTTCATCGACGGCATCCTGCAATGTCCATTCAACTTCGCTGAATCGTTCTACGACGGAACCCCATGGCTGGCGGCAAGAGGGGACTTCGGCAATGAAGGCACGCTCTACATCATGAGTATCTTCTACGACCATTTCATTTGCGACCAATCGAGAAGAGGGTATCTCAAGATGGCGCGTCGCTCGAATCCGATTCGCTTCCTGGCCGGCCATAAACGATGCCAGAAGCGCAGCCTCTTTTGGGTGCCTGCTGCTCACGGGGACGCACCAACCCGATTCATACATCACGTTTACTTTCGCCCCGCCCGCTGAGCGAGGTATCGGAGCAACTCCAATCTCAAGACCACCTTGTTCGACTTGCCTTAGCAGCCGCGGTAACCGCCAATGGCCATCGATCATCATGGCGATCTTCCCGTTCGCGAAGAGCTGGCTGGTGCTTCCAGTTTTTTCCGATTGCACCCAGCTCCCAGTGCTCGGCGCAACCTTGTACGTGCGCTGTAAGTCGATAAGAAACTGAAGCGAGGCCTCCGTCGCTTGTGAGTTGAGATAACCTGTTGCACGAGATCCTGTTGGATCGATGACATCTCCTCCTGAACTCCATACCCAGACAATCCAGAAGTAGAAGTAGTTCGTGAATGCAGTGCCGTACTGATCGATCGAACCGTCACCGTTTGTGTCTTGTGTAAGCTTCATGGCGATGGACCGGTAATCATCCCATGTCCATGCATCGCTCGGGAATGGAAGACCCGCCTCTCGGAAAAGCCGCTTGTTGTAGTACATCATGAGGGGTGTGAACCCCTTTGGAAATGCGTAGAGGGCCGATCCTTTGCGGGCGATGTTCGTTACATTAGAAAACCATTGCGTGGTGTCGACACGAAGCTCCTGGACGAAGGCCGAGAGATCCAGAAGAACCTTTTTGTTGGTGAACGTGGGGATGAGCTTGGAATCGAGCAGGAACACATCAGGAGGTTCATTGGCCGCAAGCGCTGTCAGTATCTTTTCTTCATACTGGACGCCTGGATTCGGCTCATAGAGGATTTCGATATTTGGATAGCGTGCGTGGAACTCTGAAATGACTTTCCTATCAAGAGGCATCTCATCTATATCAGCCCAATCCGTGAGGCGCAAGGTGATCACTCGCTGGGCATTTGCCGGCACGAACGGCGATAGAAACAACAGAAGAACCCAGAAAAGCGAGTTCCGCACGGCGAGTTGGGATGTGAGGAAGTGAGACACGGTTCGTTTTGGCAGATACTGATTCGAGGGATTGCTCTCTTCTCGCGATCGTTGCGCTGGCGTGAACGGGCTCTCGGTTCCTTCAACGCGGAGAGAACGGAGTGAGAGCTGCTACTTTTTTGACAACAGCCGAAATACATCCTTTGTGTTGGTTGCTGCCGAGAGTATTTCTTCCCGCGTATTATAGAAATGCGGGGAGTAGCGGAACTTGCCGTTTCGCAATGAAATAAAGACTTCACGTCGCGTCAATTCCTGAAAGGCAAGTGTGGGGTCGACACTCGTTGGAAGCTCGATGGTCACAATTCCTGCTCGTTCGCTGAGCTCGACCGGGGAAAATAGTTTCACGTCTGTAGCATCGAGGAACTCGTCCATCAAAGTTTGAGTCAAGCTCATGATATGCGATTCGATCACCGAGGGGCCGACCTCAAGCAGAGTTGATAGAGCAGCATGCAAGCCCCACATCCCATGAATGTTGACGGTGCCCCCTTCATAGCGTCTTGCAGCAGGATCCAGCGGCTGATCCCAATTCGTGAAATCAAATGGATTCTCGACAGAAAGCCAGCCAAGATATTTTTGATGCACCCTTGACTGAAGTTCTTCCGTGAGATACAGAAACCCGATTCCCTGAGGCCCCATCTGCCACTTTGGAGCTCCGGCGGCCATAGCGTCGATTTTCATCGCCTGAACGTCCAGCTCGATCCCACCGACTGCCTGTATGCCATCAACCGCAAATATGATTCCCTTCGAGCGACAGACATCGCCGAGCAGCATCAAGTCAGCCCTATATCCGGAAAGAAATTGAACGGCACTGAGGGCAAGGAGCCTTGTCCGGGGCTGCAATGATGAGTAGATCAGCTCGGGGGTCACTCGACCGTCCGGGCATTTCATGACGTCGATTTCAACGCCCTGGTTCTTGAGATGATAGTATGGATAGATGTTTGCCGGAAATTCCTGATCATTGAGAAGAACGCGATCGCCTGGTTTCCAATCAATGCCTGAAGCGACGATATTGAGGGCATCAGAAGTATTTCCAACAAGCGCAATACGCTTAAAGGACTCTGCATTGATCATGCGTTGGATACAGCGTTTGGTCAAATCGATCTGCACAACATCGTCGAAAAAAGTCTCAATCTTTCCGGAAGAGCGATCCTGAAGATGTTGCGTTTGTGCTCGTACCACTCGAGTGGAGAGCGGACTGACCGCAGCGTGATTGAGATACACCACCCCCTTTTGAGTGTGAGGGAAGAGTTCGCGAAGCGCCTGAAGCTGATCGTGCGGAATGAGGTTGAGGGCTCTTGTATTCACGTTGGGATAAAAGTAAGGAGTGTTCAGTTTTCTTTGAAGATAGTACTCAAAGAGACCAGTAAAATCAAGGAATTCTAAGGTCTGGGCGGGGTTGTTTTTCGTCACCGAGTTGCATAAAATGCATAGGAGGTCACTCTCCTGAGCGTGGGCATTGTGTCATCCGCACCGAACGCGATGAACATGCGATGTTGCACACGCTGGGTCGTGCTGACAACTCAAGAGTGGAATCCTTTGGCGGCCGACAACAAGGCCACCATGACACAGCATAACGCTTCAGAATCCAAAAGGTGCAGCGAATGCGAAAATCTCTATTTCTGAACGGGCTTGTTCTTTCAAGCTTAGTGAGTATTTCCTTCTCAGCTCCAATTGCCAGCGACAGTCTGGCGACGACAGTCCTGATTCGATGTGATGACATCGGTATGTGTCACACAGTGAATGTTGCAGCCAAACAGGTGCTTGATAAGGGTTTTCCAGTTTCTATGTCAATTATGTTTACCTGTCCGTGGTATCAGGAGGCCGTTGATCTGCTCAAGCAGTATAAGAATGTATCGGTTGGTGTCCATTTGACGCTGAATGCAGAATGGAAGAACTATCGTTGGGGTCCTGTGAGTGGCAGGAGCGCGGTGCCTTCGCTGGTCGACAGTTTGGGATATTTCTTTCCTTCGCGCGCGACATTCTTTGCGCACAGGCCGACGATGGAAGATGTTGAGAAGGAACTCCGTGCACAGTTGGAACGTGCAACCCACTCCGGCCTTCGCATAGACTACATTGACTATCATATGGGGACTGCGGTCGACAGACCCGAATTGCGATCGCTGCTGGAGAGGCTTGCGAAAGAATATGGCGTTGCCATCTCGCGGTATTTTGGAGAAGAAGATGTCGATGGTGTCTACAGTGCGCCCCCGGCAAGCAAGCTTGATACGCTTCTTGAGAAAACCCGGAAGCTTACGCCCGGAAAGATCAAATTAATGGTCTTCCATGTAGGTCTCCAGAGTTCAGAGATGGACGCACTGCTTGATCTCAATGTGTTTGGCCCCGCAAATATGAGCAAACACAGGGAAGGAGAGTTGCGTGCTCTTACCTCAGGCGAATTCATGAGACTCATTCAGTCAAAACAAGTGCATCTTACAACGTATCATGAGTTGGTGGAACATGTTGGTCTGCAGGCAATGAAACGACCAGTGGTGAAGGACTAGAGGAATGAAATTCATCCTCGTCATAGGGTTGGTGATGTTTGCGGAGATTTCCTGTACTGTGCCCGCAAGCCTGTCCTACTCCAAACTAGCCGGCAAGTTCTACGAGGATGGTGACTACGCCAACGCAATTCAATACTACATGAAAGCTGTGGCGCACCAGGATCTACGAGCTGAAACGTTCTACTGGCTTGGAATGTCTTACCACAGGCACGGCGACTGGGAAGAAGCGATGTTGGCTCTCGAACGGAGCCTCGAAAAGGACTCGACAGACGTCGCTGTGCTCGAACGACTTGCCGCTGTTCATCTCGATCTTGATAACTTCGAGAGAGCTCGTTTCTATTGTCGAAAAGCGATCAGCCTGGACAGTGAATATGTGGAAACCTACAATACGCTTGGACATGTCTATTCGGAAGAGGGGAGTTTGGATACCGCCGAGTACTGTTTCCGCTACGCCCTCACGCTTTCGAAGTCCCTCCGATGGCAGTCGGTTTTTCAGGGTTCGTTTGCGTCTTATAGCGAGCACCAGGCCGAAGCAAACAATGGTCTGGGCGAACTCTGCATCTCACGCGGTTTGCTTTATCGCGCCCTCGACTACTTCAGCGCCGCAAATTCCCTTGCGCACAACTGGGAGACGCCCTGGTTTAACAAAGGAAGAGTCTATGAAGCTCTCGGGAACACGAGAGCGGCGGAAATTTCGTATGAGAGAACGATCGATCTTGCGCCGAGAAATACCTGGGCGTTCAAGAACCTGGCTCGGTTGTACCGAAGCCTCGGTCGGAGTTCTGAAGCGATGACCATCTACTTGCGTGCATGGAGGGTCGATACGACAGATGTGGATATCTACTTCGGACTCGCCGAATTGTATCAAGAGAAAGGCGACAATGGGACTGCCGCCGATCTCTGTAGCCGCGCGATCGACCAAGCCCCGGATGACCCGAAAGCGTACGCACGCGCCGGACGAGCGTATCTGTTGATACGGAACTATGAGCAGGCGATAGAGCTTTTGAGCGAAGCTGTGCAGCTGCAGCCCGAAAGCGCTGATGCGCACAACGCGCTCGGTGAAGGCTATCGGGCGTCCGGCGACACGGTGCAGGCCCAACGGAGCTTTGAAGAGGCGATCACTCTCGATTCTCTCTTTACACTTCCCCTCCGCAATCTCGGAGAGATCTTCTTGCAAAAAGGAAAAGAGCCAGAAGCGCTGAAGCTGTACGTGCGTGCGGCACGCTTGGGAGACGGGAAGGCTGCAGCGTATCTTCGCTCCCGTGGTCTGAGAGGGGAGTAGCATATGAATCTCCATCTCACCGAAATCGTTGTTCTTGCTTTCATCCCCCTGACTCTTCGAACCTTACTCTATCTCGTCGCATGCCGTTTGCGGTCAATTCATCTCACGTTGATCAACGCTGTTATTCTTGCGGGAGCGGGCGCTCTGATAGGCTACATTCCAATTCCTCTTCCCATCTTCTTCCGAGAACCACTCGCCATCGGCGTCGCGATCTTCTTGATGACCCGATTTACCGAGGCCGAACTCTTTCCCGATGTTTTCTTCATCCCATTCGTCATCGAACTCGCCACCTGGATCTTGATGGACCAAGTTCTGCGACCGATGCTGATTTGACAGGGTCAATTTGGGTTTGAGCCGAGAAACGGAAGCAGCACAGGGAATCATGATTCTGTGCGTAGCCTTTCGGCGAAACATCACTCTTGCGAGGCCATGCATTTTTCAGTAACTTGTAGAAAACACGCTTCCGTAGCTCAGTATCGATATCCGCCCGACCGAACGGAAGAGGAACTTGCATCGGTCGTTCGGGCGGGGAACAGCGGATCCTGTCGGATTTACATTTGAGAACCAAATTCGCCCCCGTAGCTCAGCATGGATACCCGCCCGACCGAACGGAAGAGGAGCTTGCATCGGTCGTTCGGGCGGGGAGCAGCGGTTTCTTCCAAAGTGGCGGCACTCGTCGTACGAAGTGATGACACGGTCACTGCCACTTTGAGAATCCCGCCGAAGGCGGGACTAAACGAACAAGGGAGAGCAACCCAGATCTTATTCGCCCCCGTAGCTCAGCATGGATACCCGCCCGACCGAACGGATCATGAGCTTGTATCGGTCGTTCGGGCGGGGAGCAGCGGTTTCATCCAAAGTGGCGGCGCTTGTCGAGCGAAGTGATGACACGGTCACTGCCACATTGAGAATCCCGCCGAGGACGGGACTAAACGAACAAGGGAGAGCAACCCAGATCTTATTCGCCCCCGTAGCTCAGCATGGATACCCGCCCGACCGAACGGATC
>Ga0182021_10000692_pt1 | contig 37123 bp, 34 predicted proteins | sample 612E3MmetaG_FD_120493 | JGI IMG/M metagenome (GOLD analysis project Ga0182021, IMG submission 120493) | Permafrost microbial communities from Stordalen Mire, Sweden - 612E3M metaG (Illumina Assembly) | ecosystem: Environmental > Terrestrial > Soil > Wetlands > Permafrost | place: Sweden...
ATTTTAAATTCTAGATTTTGGAGCGGGATACGGGATTCGAACCCGTGACAACTTGCTTGGAAAGCAAGCGTTCTACCCCTGAACTAATCCCGCAAAAGTAATTAAATTGTACCTAAATTGCGTTACTTTGTCAAAAACAGTTTTATCTAAACTATACTTACATTAATCTGACAATTATTAGTATTTCGCTGATATTTGACAATATAATCCGTCTTCTTTTATAATCGATGAAATCAAACCAGTACATAGGGAGTTAAAAATGCCGAGCTGGATTCATCGCATAGGTCAAAAGGGGACATCCATAATGATGATGCCTCGGGCTTGGCGTGTTGCCAGTTCGGGGATCTTGTCTTAATCCCCTCATCTGGCAAAGCTGAACCAAGCCTGGAAGATATTTGTTTTCTGGGCTTTTTGTTTATATAAGCAACAATTGACAAAAGAATGACGAATAAATATCATATAGTGAAGGAGTAAAATGGCTAAAACAATTGAAGAAATAAATCGGAAAATTAAAAACGGCGAAGCCGTAGTATTTACTGCCGAGGAAATCATCGGCGTAGTTAAGGAAAAAGGACTTAAAAAAGCAGCGGAAGAAGTGGATGTCGTGACTACCGGTACTTTTGGCCCGATGTGTTCGTCCGGGGCATATTTCAATATCGGGCATTCCAAACCAAGAATCAAACTCGGCGGCGGCAGGTCATATTTAAACTATGTACCGGCTTATACCGGCCTGGCAGCGGTAGACTTATTCATCGGTGCTACCGCCACCCCAGATGACGACCCCAGGAACAAAATACATCCCGGTGAATTCAATTATGGCGGCGGTCATGTTATAGAGGAGCTGGTCGCTGGTAAAGACATCAGACTGGAAGCTACCGCTTACGGCACAGACTGCTATCCTAGAAAGAAGCTGGAAACATGGATAAACATCAAAGACCTGAATGAAGCTGTGCTGTTTAACGTCAGAAACGCTTACCAGAATTACAATGTTGCGGCAAATTTATCGAACAAGACTATCTACACTTATATGGGGGTGCTGAAACCGAATCTGGGTAATATCAATTATTGCAGTGCCGGGCAACTCTCACCTTTGCTTAATGACCCGTATTATAAGACTATCGGCATCGGTACTAAAATCTTCTTAGGCGGCGGCGTTGGTTATGTGGCTTGGCAGGGTACGCAATTCAACCCATCTGTGGCTAGAACCGAGAACGGTGTTCCTAAAGGCGGCGCCGGTACTCTGGCAGTAATCGGCGACCTGAAACAAATGAGCCCAAGATGGTTGGTAGGCACAAGCATGCTGGGTTACGGACCGACATTAACGGTGGGTATCGGTGTACCGATTCCGATTCTATCGGAGGAAATCCTGAAATACACCACCGTCACCGACGACCAGATAATCGGTACCATCATTGATTACTCAGATGCCTATCCCAACCGGAGGACAGAGTCTGTCGGTGAGGTGACTTATGCCCAATTGAAGAGTGGGAAAATAACTATACAGGGTAAAAGAGTGCCCACGGCCTCACTCTCCAGTTATCCGCGGGCAGTGGAAATTGCCAATACCCTGAAAGGTTGGATAAGGAATGGTAAATTCGAATTGACGCAACCCGTAGCCTATTTACCGGGTGTCGAATCCAGCGTCACTTTCAAACCGCTCAATGAACGCCCCATCGCACGTTAACCGGTATTCTCATAATAGAAAAATAAATCAAGAGGTGATGGAAATGGTTGATAAAAAGATTGTATTGCATTTTCCTAAAAGATTAGTCGATAGACCTATCGTCTTTCATCTGATTAAAGACTTCGACCTGGAATTCAATATTCTCAAGGCTTCGGTGACGCAAGACGAGGAGGGCTTGATGGTGCTGGAGTTAAAAGGAAGACAGGAAGATTATGATAAAGGCATTAATTACCTTAAGGAAGAAGGCGTGATTATACAATCCCTCAGTCAGGATGTCCTCCGTAACGAGGGAAGATGCACCCATTGCGGAGCGTGTATCACCATCTGTCCTGTCGGCGTCTTCGAACTGGATACAGCTACTCGCCAGATAAAATTTCTCGATAAAAAATGCATCGCTTGTGGCATCTGTATCAAAACCTGCCCGCCGAGAGCGATGGAACTGCATTTTTAGATTTCTCATCGTAATTAATTTAAAAAAGCTGCGGGGTGAGTCATTCCACCCGCAGCTTTTTTGTTACTCATCTTGACACGGCGCCGCTAACCATCTAAATTGTAATCATACTGGTGTTTCCGGAGGGATTAAATGGAGCAGCGAAAACCGAGGATTGGAATTATGACAAGCGGCGGCGATTGTCCGGGTCTCAATGCGGCAATTCGCGCTTGCGCCAAGACAGCCATTTGGTCAGGTTACGAAGTTATTGGTATCCACAACGGTTGGGAAGGTTTGCTGGAACACGATGATGAAGTGCTAAACGTCATGCGGACTTCCGGCATTATCGATCGAGGTGGCACAATTCTGGGAACTTCGCGGGTCAGCCCTTTACGGATAGAGAATGGTGTGCAGCGGGTAAAGGACCGCATTCATGTGCTTAGACTAGAGGCTCTGGTGGTTTTAGGTGGTAATGGCGGACTCAGCCTCGCTTATAAAATGTTTCAGCAAGGTATTCCTCTGGTTGGTATCCCGAAAACTATTGATAACGATGTCACGGAGACCGATTTCTCAATTGGTTTCCAAACTGCCGTACAGGTGGCGACTGATGCCCTTGACAGGCTCCGTTCCACGGCGGAAAGTCACCACCGCATCATGGTATTGGAGGTAATGGGACGTGACGCCGGCTGGATTGCAACTTATGCCGGACTAGCCAACGGTGCGGATGAAATTCTCATCCCCGAAATTCCTGTAACTGAAGAAAGGTTGAATGGTATCTGCGATAAACTTAAAAGACGAAAAAACCGGGGCATCCATTTCAGCATTATCGTTGTGGCAGAAGGGGCGCACTTATTAGGACATAGCGTCATCCAGGAAAACCATGGTGAAGATACCCCCGCACCGCGCCTGGGTGGCGTCGGACAATTACTCGGAGAAATTTTAGAGCAGCGTACCGGTATTGAAACAAGGGTGTCAACTCTCGGTTATATTCAACGGGGCGGTACGCCGGTTGCTTATGACCGGACACTGGCCACTGCTTTTGGCGTAAAAGCTACACATCTTATCAAGACCAATAAATTCGGTGAAATGACTGCTCTTAGAGGTGTGAGAATCATCGGGGTACCCCTGGAAAAAGTGTGCGATGGTATTAAAACCGTTAATCTAAGCGCGTATAATGTTGCCAGTAAATTCTTTGCCCAGTGAAATTTAAGTCTGGGGACGAATTATATCATGTTAACACCGGAAGAAAAACAACGTTACGACCGCCAGATAATGATACCCGGCTTTGGTGTAGCGGGGCAGAAAAAACTTAAAAAGTCGCGTGTTGTCATCGGCGGTACCGGGGGATTGGGTTCAGCAATCGCTCTCTATCTAACAGTGGCCGGTGTAGGAACTCTCCGTATTATTGATAATGACAAAGTGGAACTCAGTAATCTTAACCGCCAGGTTTTACACTGGGATAAAGATATCGGTAAAGAAAAAACAAAATCCGCTCATGAAAAACTTATTAAATTAAACAAGGATGTCACAGAAGAAACTATTAATACAACCATTGATGAGACCAATGTATACAGTCTGACAGCCGGTTTTGATATCATTGTCGATGCAATGGATAACATGCCGACCAGATACTTATTGAATAAAGCAGCCATCAAACACAAAATTCCGTTTGTTCATGGCGCCGTCTCTGGACTGGAAGGCCGCGCGATGACGGTTATCCCCGGGGAAAGCGCCTGCATCAAATGCTTATATCATGCGGCTTCACCCAATAAGAAATTTCCGGTACTCGGCACCACGCCGGCAATAATCGGAGCGATTCAGGCAACAGAAGTGATTAAGTACCTCATAGGAATTGGTACGCTACTGACGAACAGACTGCTGATTTATGACGGACTGAATATGAAATTCACCGAACTGAGCGTGGTTAGAAATACTAATTGCGAACATTGCGGCGATTCGACTGTCGGGAAAAAATAGTCACACTTTAACCTTTAATCCAACGTGTCTTTCTGCCGGGTTTCGAGCCACTTCTGCTTCTGACTGACACGTGTCTGTTCATCTGTAGTTTTATACTGAGATAAAAATTGTTTTCGAAATGCATCAAAAGTACTATCAAGAATTGAAGTCCTGATTGATTGCACCAGACTACTCATGAAAGCCAGATTATGAATTGTCGCCAGACGGTAAGCCAGTAACTCTTTGCTTCGAAAAAGATGATGCAGATAAGCCGCCGAAAAGTTACGGCAGGTATAACAATTACAGGTAACCTCTATGGGATCTTCTTGCTCTTTATGAACGGCATTTTCAATGTCTATCCTGCCCGTCCGGGTGTAAAGCGCGCCATTCCTGGCAACGCGGGTCGGCATCGCGCAATCGAATATGTCGATGCCCCGTGCGACACATTCTACCACGTCTTCCGGTGCTCCGACACCCATCAAATATCTTGGTTTATTGGAAGGTAAAAGAGCTGTAGTTTGTTCCGTTATGTCAAATGTTACGCTCTTTGGTTCCCCGATGCTCAGCCCGCCGATGGCATAACCGTCAAAATTCAGCGCTGTCAGGTGTTCTGCTGATTGTTTCCGTAAGTCAGGGAAAACCCCGCCCTGCACGATGGCATATAACGGTTGCCCCTGCTTATTATGGGCTTTCTGGCATCTTTCGGCCCATTGATGTGTGCGTACCATTGCCGCCCAGACCCGTTCGCGGCTTTCATTATGATCGATGCACTCGTCCAGAACCATAATGATGTCCGCCCCGATTAATTCCTGGTATTTGATCGCCAGTTCCGGGGTGAAAGTATGCCGGCTGCCGTCGATATGAGAGCGGAATATCACGCCCTCATCGTTTATTTGTCGCAATTTCGAGAGACTGTACAGTTGATAACCGCCGCTGTCGGTAAGAATGGCGCCGTCCCAGTTCATGAATTTATGTAGGCCACCCAGCTTCGCAATGACCGGAATGCCCGGTCGTAAATATAGGTGATAGGTATTTGCCAGTATGATCCTCATCCCGACATCTTTGACATCCTGCGGCGTTAAGGTTTTCACCGAACCCTGCGTGCCTACCGGACATAGCACCGGAGTTTTAATGATGCCGTGCTGAGTAGATAATTCACCCGCGCGGGCATTGCCGCAGGTTTTCAGGATTCTGATTTCATTCATACACCATTTTCCCGCTGTTGTTTTAATGCCTGTTCTTCCAAGTAATCCTGCAGAATCACCGCCGCCGCCATCGCATCATACCTTACAATACCCTTTTTCTTTCTAGAACCGGTTTCTTGACGTAGACGCTGTGCCATAAACGTCGTCAATCGTTCGTCACGATACTCAATGGGGATTTGTGTATTTGAACGCATCGCATCTGTAAAAGTCTGGACTTTCTGTGCCTGCGGGCCGATGTCGCCGTTCATCAAACGCGGCAAGCCGACGACTATCCGTTCCACTTCACGCTCTTTAGCAATTTGCAGAATAGCTTCAATATCACCTGTTTCAGTGGTATGTTCAATGATAGCTAAAGGGCTCGCCAATATGCCACCGGAATCGCTCAATGCCAAGCCGATTCGTCTGTCCCCGACATCAATTCCCAGAACTCGCCCCATCACTTACCCTGTTGTTTAATCATATCTCTAGCTTTTTCAAGAGCTTCTTCAATTTTACTCGGGTCTTTTCCACCGGCTTGCGCCATCGTCGGTTTGCCACCACCACCACCACCCATCTTTTTTGCCATCTCGTTGGCAATTTTACCAGCGTGGTACCCTCTGTCCGCCCAGTATTGAGGGACAACCACAAGAACCGAAGGTTTATTTTCATGAACCGATGCTAGAACTATAATAGAATTGCTTTTCTCTTCTCGCATATAGTCCGTCATCGTTCGTAATGCTTGTGGTGAAAGAGGTGATACATCAGAAACATTAGCAGGCACTTCACCTAATATTTCTATTGGTTTTTCAACCTCTTCTTTAGCTTTCATACGAGCAGTTTCTTTTTCCGTTTCGAGACGCTGTTTCTTTTCTGCATTAAAGGCGGTAAGCGTTTCAGCTATTTTCGCTTTAACGCCCTCGGGAGTGGCGCCGACCTCCTTGGCGATTTCCTGCCAATCCTTAGTCAATTTTTCAAAATATTCTTCTGTACCTCTGCCCGTCAATGCTTCAATACGTCTTAATCCCGAACCGATGCTACTTTCGCTGATTATATGGAACAAGCCGATCTGCCCAGTAGCATTAACATGCGTCCCGCCGCACAGCTCAAAGCTCACCGGCGGTCTCCCGATTTTTAGTCCACGCACCTTTTCGCCATACTTTTCATCGAATAGTGCCGTCGCACCTTCCTCCACCGCTCGTTTATAAGCCATCTCCTCGGCATAAATTTCCAAATTCCGACGTACATTTTCATTTACGATATGCTGGACTTTCTGGATTTCCTCTGGCAGCATCGCCACCAGATGGGAAAAATCAAATCTCAATCTGTCCGGTGTCACCAATGAGCCACGCTGCTGTACCTGCTTCCCCAGAATCTGTCTTAATGAATGTTGCAGAAGGTGGGTGGCTGTGTGATTGCGGGCAATATCCAGACGCCGCTCTTTATCAACCTCAGCTTCTACAGTGTCACCCTCTGAAAATGTCCCGTTCAGCATTTTTCCTCGATGTACCACGATTCCCAGTGCCGTACGTACGGCATCCGTAACTTCAAATCGGCCTGTTATACTTATAATCTCACCGGTATCGCCGACTTGTCCGCCCATTTCCGCGTAGAATGGCGTTTTATCCAATACCAGGCTGGCTTCCTGTCCTTCCCTTACCATTTCGATTATTTCACCCTCAGATAAGAGTGAAACAATAGTGGCTGGAGAAGCAGTTTTTTCATAGCCGACAAATATCGAAGGCTTGCCTTCAAGTCCTGCCTCCGCTGCAGCCATGGCATTACCACCCACACCATATTTCTGCGCTGTCTTGGCGCGTTCACGCTGTTTATCCATCTCCACTTCAAAACCATCCATATCTACAGAAAAGGCGTGTGCTGCAGCGATTGTTTTCGTAAGGTCGATAGGGAATCCGTAGGTATCATGCAACACAAAACCATCGTTACCCGATATAACCTTGGCTTGCCCATTTTGGGCATTGATTTTACTGATTATGTTCTCCAACATCCCTCTGCCTACAGGCAAGGTCTTGCGGAAACTATCCGTTTCCATACCAATAACATGCAATATATGTTTTTTATTTGTTTCAAGTTCCGGGTAGATATGCCCCATGTTCTTGATGACTTCTTCCGCAACCGTTAACAGAAATGGCTTTTCGTGAGCCAGCGTTTCGCCGAAATATTCTGCACGTCGTACTATACGTCGTAATACGTACCCACGACCTTCTTTGCTTGGCATCACACCGTCAGCCAGTAAAAAGGTAATAGCGCGGCTATGCTCAGCCACAATTCTCATGGCGTTATCAGTTACAACATCGCAGCCATATTTTTTGCCGGATAAATCGGCTACTTTTTGGATCAACGGTACAAATGAATCAGTCTCATAGAAGGATGCTTTCCCTTGCAAGATGGTCGTAACCCGCTCCAAACCCATACCGGTATCGATATTAGAATGGGGTAGTTTGGAGCGTTTGCCGTTTTCATCCTGATCGTACTGAGTAAAAACCAGATTCCAGATTTCAGTGTAACGTTTACAGTCACAACCCGGTTTACAATCCGGTTTACCGCAGCCGTATTTCTCTCCCAGGTCATAGTGGATTTCACTGCAAGGTCCACATGGCCCCGAATTACCCGCCGGTCCCCAAAAATTGTCTTTTTCACCCAGGCGTACGATTCTATTTTCGGGAATACCGGTTTCACGCCAGATATTGAACGCCTCATCATCGTCAAGGAAAACAGTTATCCACAAACGTGAAGGCGGAATTTTCAAGTATTGCGTAATGTATTCCCATGCCCAGGGAATAACTTCTTTCTTAAAATAGTCACCAAAGCTCCAATTCCCCAGCATCTCGAAAAATGTGCAGTGCGTCGCATCTCCGACACAATCTATATCTGTAGTACGGAAACATTTTTGACAACTAGCTAATCGTGGCGCCGGCGGCACTGCTTTGCCGGTGAAATACGGTTTGAACTGCACCAAACCGGCACTGGTCAGTAGAAGTGTGGGATCACCATAGGGAATCAGTGAGGAACTGGGGAAAATTTTATGCCCTCTTGCTTCAAAAAATTTCAGATAAGAACTTCTAATCTCGTCGCTTTTCACGATATAAACTCCAATTCCAGCAATTACACTTGATTTTAAGCTAACTGGATTTGGGTGTCAATGGAAATGAGCTATTTTTGACTAGTCATCTCTTCACCTGCTAAATTAAAATAGTGACCCGCATTCTCGACAACCTAGAAATGCTAAAGAATATTATCCGGCGTAAGCCCTTCGGCTTAATCACCGATATGGACGGCACACTCAGCCCGGTTCCACACGATATTCTGCAAAAAACTGTTCCCCCTGCCACCCTTCCCCAACTTACCCAGCTAGTAAATCGCTTTGACCTTTTAGCTATAGTTTCCGGTAGAAAAACCGAAGCATTGAAAGATATCGTAAACATCGAGGGTATTAAATATATCGGGCACTATGGCATGGAATGGTGGGAAAATAATCAGGCAGTAATGCACCCCGACGTCATCGCTTCTTTATCCTCGATGCGTGCCGTCGCCAAAGAATTAGAAGTTTTACGTTCGGTCGACGGTATGATTATTCAGGACAAAGGGGCTACAATGAGCGTGCATTATCACTTGAGTTCCCAGCCTGAAATCGCGAAACAACAAATTCTGGAACTGCTGGAAAAATCTCCCCATATAAAAAACCTTCGTCTCATGGACGAAAAGACCAATATAGGTATCGTACCGCGCGTAGATATCAACAAAGGGATAGCCGTTACCAATTTAATTAAAGAGTATCGTCTCAAAGGGGCCATTTATCTCGGAGACGATATCGGTGACGTACCCGGGTTTAAAGCAATCCGGCAGGCCAGACAAAATAAAGACTTTGACGGCTTGGCGATCCTGGTAACTGGCCCGGAAACCACTCAAGAAATTCTTAATGAAGCTGATTTCACATTGAACAACGTTCAGGAAACAGAGATACTCTTAAACTGGCTGATTGATAGCACACCTGCCAGACGTAAGGTTTGACCATGCCTGCCTTAAAGACTATAATAAAATTGTAAAAGGAAAGCCGGGGTGAAAGTGACAAGCTTACACGAAAAATGCGGCGTCTTTGGTATTTATTCTCCTGGTGAGGACATAGCTCGGCTTACCTTCTTTGCACTCTTCGCACTTCAACACCGCGGTCAGGAAAGCGCCGGTATCGCCACTGCTGATGGTAAAAAGATTCAATTCTACGGCGATATGGGTCTGGTCTCGCAAGTCTTCGATGAAAGTTCCCTCGGCCAATTAACCGGCCATATTGCCATCGGTCATAACCGTTATTCTACTACCGGTTCCAGCCGCAGAATTAATATCCAGCCTGTTTTGCTTGGCATGGGGGCTGACTGTCTAGCCATTGCGCACAACGGCAATATTGTTAACTCAGAGCATCTCTTTCGCGAACTCTGCGACCAGGGATATAGTTTCCGCACTTCTACCGACACTGAAGTGATTGGCGACTTGATTCTTTCCGCCCCATTCACCGATTGGGTTGAACGTATCAAATACGCGATGCGCCGCCTGCAGGGCGCTTATTCCATGACTATATTAACCAAGGACGCTCTTTACGTGGTACGCGACCCCTGGGGGGTACGTCCCCTGTGTTTCGGCTCGCTTAACGGTGGTTTTGTTGTGGCCTCCGAAAGTTGTGCCCTCGACCACATTGGCGCTAAACTCATCCGGGAAATAGAGCCGGGCGAAATTATGCGCATCAGTCAAAACGGAGTCGAGAGCTTCCGCGAACCGGTTCGCAAACGTGCCTTGTGTGTCTTCGAATTTATTTATTTCGCCCGACCCGATAGTATCATGAACGGTCAACTGATATACCCCACCCGCCAAGCTATGGGAGCGCAGCTTTCCATCGAACATCCCGTTGCCGCCGATTCGGTCATGGGTGTCCCGGATTCAGCCACTGCTGCCGGTATCGGCTACGCGCAAAAAGCCAATCTACCGTACTGTGAGGGATTACTAAAAAACCGCTATGTGGGACGTACTTTTATTGCCCCCGACCAGCGCATCCGAGACCTCGGCGTCCAACTGAAGTTCAATCCCCTGCCGCAAGTGCTGAAAGGTCAACGCATGGTCGTGGTCGATGATAGTATTGTCCGCGGCACCACCACCCCTAAAGTCGTCAATCTTTTGCGGCGGGCCGGCGCTAAAGAAATTCATATGCGGATATGCGCGCCACCAATTAAGTATCCATGTTTCTTCGGCGTTGATATGGCCACCAGAAAAGAATTAATTGCAGGGCACAAATCTGTCGAGGAAATCCGGCAATTTATCGGTGCTGATTCGCTGGGGTATCTCAGCCTTGACGGTTTGATGAAATCCGTTAACTTGCCGCGCGATTCCTTCTGCACTGCCTGCTTTACCGGCGATTATCCCATCCCCGTGCAACTGGAAATGGACAAACTCGCGCTGGAAACTACCTAGATACAGTTTCTTATCTTCTTATCTATGCTTGTAAGTCCCAGCCTATTCATACCCAATCTTCGCCTTCGCAAAGGCGTCTTCAATCACATCTGCCATCGATGCGATATCACCGGTGACGGAATATCGCATGTACGGCTCGAAATGAACACCCACTACCCCGGTCTTTTCAATCATCAGGTAATTGAAGTGTTCGGCATCTTTGATATCTTCCCCGAAGGCTTTATCCGGACGCTTCCAGAGGGTGAAGAAACCAGCCCCCGGTTCAATCGCCAATCTCATATCGTGTCTGGTCATGATATCAATCAAAATATCAATACGGCGTTTGTATATTTCACGGCAGGCGGCCACATTGACCTTATCATGCTCCAGAGAATAAAGTGCGCCAATCGCCATCGGCGCCGCGAAACCGCTGTCGGTATTGCCTTTAACCGTAGCAATATCCCCGATAAAATCAGGTGACCCTACCATCGCCCCGATTCTCCAGCCACAACCGTTACTAATGACTTTGGACGCGGAAAATGCTTCCGCCCAGGAAAGATCTGTAAAACCGGCTGCCACTTCCGTCAAAGCGCAACTTTCTTTGACGTGAGACAGAATATAATATGGGTTATCATTGAAAAGCCGGATGTCGTTTTTCTCGCAATACGCACAAATTTCCCGCCACCACTCGCGGGTCGCGATTTGCCCGGAAGGATTATGCGGATAGTTGACCATCAGCAACCTGGTGCCCTTTTTAATATCTGTCGGTTCGAACCGAAACTTATTTTGCGGATTAAGCGGCAAAGAATATTGTTTCAAGCGCAGGTATTTCGACCAGTCGGTTGGTGTGGGGTAGCCGGGCTTGTCAGTGGTACCGATTGTGAATTGTTGTTGTGCTGCACCGCATGCCAGCTCCGCCAATCCCAGCATCGGCTTGTTACCCGGAATAGGCAGATACTCTGCATCTTTCCCGTTTAGACTAAAGTCGAAATGAGACTGAATAAAACGCCTGGCAAAATCTGGTATCCCGGGAGAACCATTATCCTGATATTCATGCATCGATTCTTGGTCGCTCATAACAGCTTCGGCAGCTGCCTTTCTGGCACTCAGCAGCGCCGGCCCGGCGGGTTGTCCGATTGATAGACGGTAAAGTTTCTGCCCGGAAGCTTCTGCTTCGCGGCATTTGGCTTTAATTCCCTGAAAAAGGTTTACCCCACCCCCGGGTAATAATGTCTTTCGCATTTGTTTACCCTCAATAATGGATTAAAATTCTCTCTAATCCTGTTTATTTTGATTCCACAGTTCCCGCCATCTATCCAAGGACATGTCCATCAGCAGGAATTTATAGCCGTCCTGTTCCCTATAACCACACGGAGTCAATCCACACTTTTTAAAGCACCTTTGAGCGTGGAAATTATCTTCCAGCGTTTTAAGGTAAACGCGTTTGAATTTCGTTTTATGAAAAATATATTCTATCAAAGTGCTGATGATATCCGCACCGTAGCCTTTACTCCAATAATCGCGGTCGCCAATCATGAGACCGATTTCGGCTTCGTTCTTAACCTCATCGATATTGTAGTAAACACAATTTCCAATGTGTTTACCTTCGGGCGTATCAACACCGAAAGTAATGCGGCCGTAATAGGGGTGTTTTAGCCAACGGATATATTCCCGGTAAAAATCACTGTAAGACATTGTTGTCGGGATCATGGCATCCAGGGCAGACAATTCCGGGTCTGTCTGCCATCGGTAATCATTTTCGACATCAGCCGCCTTCTTGGAACGGATGATAACCTTACAGCCTTTAATTTTCATGTTTTTCCGGCTGGGGCGCCATCTCAAATACCGTCATATCATCGATAATCGATATTTCGTTCAACGCCGTTTCAATTGCATCCCGTATTGCTTCATTAGGGTCGCCGACATTCTTCTGCAGGTATTGTTTAGCTTCATTGCCGCCGATTTTCCCTAGCGCCTGAATCACCGCCAATCGAACATCGATATCTTCATCGTTAGCCACCGGCAGCAAATATTGCGCTACATCTTCGTCACCGATTTCACCGCTGGCAGTGGCAGCTTCGTAGCGCATTTCAGCATCACTGTTTTTCAATTCTTTTAACAAGAAAGCAAGCCATTTCGAATCGCAATTTTTACCCATCGCATAAACCGCACTGATTGCCAATCGCTCATCACGACTTTCGTAAGCGGCTTTGATGGCGGTTTTTACCTGCTCGGTGCTTATTGGGGACACGGCTTCCAGCGCGCGGCGTCTCACTTCAACCGATTTGTTTTTATCGGCAGTAGCATTAAGTAAGGCCTGTGCTAATTGAACTCCGTATTTGGGCGATATTGAACGAAGCTCTGCCATTAAGGCAAACCTGCCTAACGCCAACGCCGCGGTTACCTGGACTTTTTCCGCGGGATCATTATTCAACAGACCAATAAAAAGCGGAATCAGCACCGGTTCTTCGTTTTCCCAGAGGCCGTTAATAGCCTCACTCCTGACATCAGTATCCGGGTCAGTCAAACAATTAATAAATATGTTGTCAAAATTCAGTTCGTAATTATCGGTGGCTAGTTCTGTAAGCCTTGAAATTATCTCACGCCGGTGTTTTAATTCAATTTTTTTCCATGCCTGCTCAAACACTTTAATATTGGTTGAACTCAACTGAGTCAAATCAGCCAAATGTGTATTCACCAGCGGTTTATTGACATCCGCCATTTCCGTGATTATATCTTTAACTAACAATGAATCACCTTATCATCTAGTTTTGGTCTCCGATGTCCCCCTCATCTTCCCCTTCATCTTCATCCATCTCCCCCTCACCCTGTTCCCAGATAGGCTGGGTAAAATGTTCAATATACTCGCCCATGGCGATTGTCATCGCCTGTTTAATCTGCTCCATCATCTCTTTGGCATGTTCTACGAGGTCTTTGGTGTCGATTTCAATATCTAACAGTTTCATAAATGTTTTTAAAATTACCAATGCCCCCATCGGATTTTCCATGCGGGAAGTCTGTGATGGCACTTCGGTCATCACACAAACACCGTCATAATCCCTCTCTTTAGCCAGACCAAGCAGTAAACCATTCAGTCCAGCAATCTGAATACTGCCCTTTTGCAAGAGGTCAAATTTCCTTAATTCTTCGATAAGCAATTTGTTGGTAGCCACTGCCCAGACTTTGGGTTGTTCTGTAAAATGGATATTGGTCATCGCCGCCGCGCAGGTATAAACGCGGTCGACGCCATAATCTTTGGCGAAGTCCAGAACACATCCGGCAAAATCATAAATTTTAATGTCCGGCTGGTCATCACCGATAAAAAGAATGATGTCATGCTCGCCCTTTTTGTTTTTCCAATAATAGAATTCGCTATGCGGAAATTGCGGAGTTTCGATCATATGTTCTCGCGATAGGACGCCAATTGGGTCAAAAAACTGACTGGCATCAATTTCTGCCAGGTCCTTAAAATCAAGTTTGTCCAGTAAATAATTAGCTACCAACATCGCCACATTACCGACGCCGGGCCAGGTAGCTAACATTACCGGTGCTTTGAGTTTTGGTTTAGCGTAAAGTTTTATGAGCTTCTTCATGAATAAGCACCTTGACTATATATTCTCTACTCAAGGATAATTCTAATACAAATTAAGAAATCACGAAAGTACAAACGAACACAGATAATAAACGGACTTAGCGGCTTGCTACGGAGACATTAGCACAACAGATTGAAGGTGTCGACATAAAGCCGCCGACCCATTTGGCATCATTGCCGATAGCCGCAATGTTTTTGAGCAGTTGATAGATATTCCCAGAAATCATGGTGTCTTTGACTCTGCCCACAATCTCGCCCTTCTCGATTTTAAAACCCAGCAGGACATTGCCGCTGAAATCGCCGCCCAGCATATTACCCTGCCCTGCGCCTAAAAGCTGCTCGACAATAATGCCATCATCGATACTCTTTACCATATCGTCAAAACTGACATTGCCCGATGTAATCACAAATGCGTGCGGAGATGGGGACGGCAGGCCGCCCTGACGTTGTCCGTTACCGGTGCTTTTCGTTTTTGCCCGGGCAGCAGTCTGTAAGTCATACAAAAAGTTGCTGACGACGCCCTTCGTTATAAGAGGAGTCACCTGACAGGGCACGGCTTCATCATCACATGGCCGGCTGCCGGTATTATAGGGAACCAACGGGTTATCGGAAATTGTCAGATTTATATCGAAAACCATTTCTCCCAACTTGTTGCTGATGGGTGATGCTCCTTCCAGCACGGTCTTTCCATTGAAAGCGGGTATCAGTGGCAATACCAGTGAACTGGTAACGCCATCGGGGGCAAAAATCACACTCATCGGTTTGGAGGTTACTTTGGCTATGTTTTTTGCCAGTTCGAGTTGCCGGATAGTGGTTTTTACGATTTCATCGGTCGTCAGTATCGGATGACAGGAACTTTGGTGGTCGCCGACAAACAGCATATCCGTACCGCGGATACGCTGTACCTCAATACCCAAACCAAATACACTCTGCCGGAAACCGGCCTGTCCGCCACGCGTGTTAATAATGTTTAAGGTGTATGTCCCTTTTGTAACACCCCCTTCACAGATAACTTCGGGGGAATACTTTGTAACCTGACTGATTAGCTCTTCACCAAGTTCCGTCATTTTCTCCAGACTGACCTTTTCCACCGCAGCATCAAAGATATCAACTTTGGGAAAAATCTTCGCCGAAGGAAATTGGAATTCAACTTTTGTGCCGGACTCAGCGGTGGCGACGGCATCGTCGACCAATTTTTGCGGATTATCCATGCTTGTGGCAGTTGCATACCCGGTTTTTCCGTTCTTGATAATCCGCAGCGCTACGCTCTGACTTTGCTTGTACTGGATATTTTTCAACCGGTTGGATTCGAACTGCACCGGCGTCTCTTCACTGGAAACCATATAGACTTCGGCCTCTTCAGCCACTTTTTTGGCGAGAGCAAGTATTTCTTCCATTACTTACCTCCCACCAGACATTTTTGGATTCTGATATGCGGGCTGCCGTTGCTTACGGGTAATGATGATTGCCCGCCCTTACTGCAGCCGCCGCCCTGGTTCATGTTCAAGTCGTCACCAATGGCATCGATATTCATCAGCGTGTTAAAGACGTTACCACTGAGCATTACAGGGCGTACCATTTCCGCAATTTTGCCGTTGCGTATCCTGAATGTCTCCCCGGATGAAAAGGTGAACATTTCCATGCTTGTCTGACCACCGTACCAGTTTTTACAATATACGCCTTCTTTAATGTCGGTAATCATGTCTTCAAAAGAGCTTTCCCCCGGCACTATGTAAGTATTGGTCATGCGCACAATCGGCGGATGTCTGTAATTAATCGCCCGGGCATTGCCAGTGGGTTTCTCACGCATTTTAGCGGCGGTCTCGAGGGAATGTAGCCTCCCGGTCAATTTGCCTTCCCGGATGAGATAGGTTTTGGTGGAAGGAGTGCCCTCGTCATCATACTCGAAGCTGCCGCGCAGTCTCTGTCGGGAAGCCGAGTCGATAATATTCAATTGCGGGCCACCGAACACTTTCCCGAGTGTCATGATTTCTTTCAATTGCGCATTTTCGTAGACAAAATCGGATTCGGACAGATGGCCGAAGGCTTCGTGCACAAATACCCCTGCTAATATGGGGTCGAGGACAACGGTGTATTCGCCGCCTTTCAGTGTCGGTGCAGTTAGCATTTTAACGGCGCGCTGTGCCAACTGTTGTATATCTTTGTGCAGTTTCCTTATCGGGCGGAAATCATCGCGGCTGCCCTCGCTGAGACCGGCCTGTTGTACGTCACCGTCTTTGGCCGCTACGGCCACCGCACGGATAGTGACATCCGCCCTTTCCTGGGTGATAAAACTGCCCCCAGCGTTCAGGAAAATAGTCTTTTTATGGCTATCCCCGTATCCCAGATTGGAAGTTTGAATACCAGAGGTACTCCAGATGGCTTCATTATACTCATCCAGTAACTGCTTCTTTTCGGATAGCGGGATGAGCGCCGGATTTTCTTTAATCTTCGCTTCGACGTTGGCCACGATGGGCTTCGATTCGTAAAATTGGCTTGTTTCTTTGCCGACAAAACGCGCCTGTTTAACCGCCAGCGCCACTTTTTCTTCAAGACCGTTCAGGTCATTAAAACTGACAAAACCCCACCCGCCTTTGACGAGTGCACGAACATTGCCCCCAACCGAAGTGGTTTTACTGATGGATTCAAGCTGCTTCCCGCGGTATGAAATACTGCTGTATTGACTCTCTTCAAGATGGGCTTCAATATAATCGGCGTTCTGCCTTTTGAGGAGTTCCGCCAGTTGCTGCCCGACAATCTGTAAATCTGCCATAGGTAATTTTTAGTTTACCTGTCATGGCACCGGTTGTCAAACAAAAACAGAGATAAGGTGATTCAACCTAAAGTGCAGCTTTTATGGAATCCATATTAGTATCCATACCGACGAAAGTCGGTATCCAGTCCGGTTTATGGATTCTGACCACCGTAACATCCCTTTTTTACAAGGAACTATTATTGGAAAAAGTAAGGCAATCTAAATCAAATGCACCGATGAAGGTAAAAAGTTGATGTAAACCTGTTTACCGGTGCTGAGAGTCATATTTTCAAACTGCTTACGCGGCAGCAAGCACTCAAACTCAGGTAGACAATCGATGGTCAGCAGGATATTAGCACCTCTATCCACAATCGATTTGACGGTGCCGGGAAATGTATTGGGGGTTGCCATTGGCTTTTCCAGCGTAACCTGTATCATCTCGGGACGAATGACAGCATGCTGGGCTGCTGTTTTGTCCGACAAGACTGAAATTTCGATCCCGTTGTATTGGAATATTATTCTTGGTGCATCCTGATGAACAATTTTCCCCGCAAAAATATTGCGTGCCATCGTAAAACGGGCCACAAATTCAGAAGATGGATGATAGAAAATCTCCGTCGGCTTACCAATCTGCACGATCTTTCCTCCATTTATCACCACGATGTTATTGGCGAGTGACATCGCTTCTTCAAAATCATGGGTGACATGCAGGGTAGTAATACCCAGTTTTTGTTGCGTATTTTTTAAAAGAGAACGCACTCCCTCACGGCTCTCGGCATCGAGGGCGCTCAAGGGTTCGTCCAGCAATAATATTTCAGGTTTCGTGATCAAGGCACGGGCTAATGCCACTCTCTGGCGCTCCCCGCCGCTCAGTGTTCCAGGAAGTCTTTTCAATAAAAGTTGTATTTCAAAAATGCCACATATCGACTCAAGGGCTTCGGTAATCTTTGGACGCGCCATGTGTCTGACTTTTAATCCGAAAACGATATTCTCTTTGACGGTAAGATGCGGGAACAACGTATAGTCCTGGTAGACGATACTTGCCCCGCGTTCTTCGGGAACAGTATTGGTCACATCTTTGCCATCGAGTAAGATTTTACCCTGATAGACGTTATGTAAACCGGCAATCGATTCCAGTAAGACTGTCTTGCCCGCGCCAGTAGGTCCGAGAATAACCGTATATTCTCCCTTGGAGACGACAAGATTGATTTGCTCCAGATTGAAGTTTCCCACTTTCACCTGGACATTCTTTAGTTTAATCACGTTTTTTATCCCGTTGCAAGAAAAGTCGGAAACCAATAAAAATAAGTGCGCAAATAATTATCAGTATCGCTGCAATCGGCACGGCCTGAGTTAACCCGTAACTGGCAAATCGTTCGTAAATCAGGACAGAGGTTACCATCGGGTAGTAAGTGAGAATAATTACGGCACCGAATTCACTGATGCCGCGCGCAAACATCATCAGCGTGCCCGCCAGGATGCTGCGCCAGGCTAAGGGAAACGTAACACGACGGAATACTTGCCACGGTGAAGCTCCGAGGGTTCGCGCCACGTTCTCCAGTCGTACATCGACTTTTCTGAAACCGTCTCTAGCTGAGTTGACCAGGAATGGGACGCTCACAAAGAGCATGGCAATGATGATGCCCGCTAAAGAGTCGACAAAATGCACACCAATTGAATCGAACCACTTCCCCAATAAAAAATTACGGCCGAAGACAAAAAGGAGCGCAATCCCGGCGGCAGTGTGAGGTACAACAATCGGCAAATTAATCAGGCCATCGACCACACCCTTTAAAGGGAAGTCATATCTGGCGAGAATAAAGGCAAATGGCACTCCTAAAATAAATCCGATAACAGCGGTAATAAGAGCGGCATATAAAGTGAGTAATATTGATTTTATTACGGTTATATCCTTGAGAGATTGCCATAAAGCTGTTTTATCTGAAAGAAACACGATTTTTGCAAGAGGAAAGAGCACAAACAATATTATTAGCAGGCTAAATATACTAAAAACAACCTGCAGGCGATGCCGGATAAAGAAAACCCCCGCTTTACGAGCGAATTTTGGCATAACTGCCAACCTTTTCTCTTAATGAAACAATGGTTTCAAGGAATCAGGTAGTGCACTAATGTTATCACATTGCGGAGGTATCAGCTCGGGTTGATTACAATCCTGGAAAATACGCTGTCCCTCAGGCCCGAGCACAAATTGTATGAATTTGATAGCAGCATCTTTGTTCTTGGAATTATTGGCAATGGTCATGCCGTAAATTATCGGCAGCCCTTCGCCTAAATTCCAAATGTATGTTTCTAACATTTCTTCAGACTTCAATCAGAAATCAAAGCTTATGCTTTCTATTTCTTATCGTTTAACCTCAGCGCCCGGTAAATTAGCTTTGGGTCTGCCTTTAATGTTCAATTCCTGACTCAATTGGAGGTAATTAATTACATCGGCACGGGTCAGCACACCAACCAGTTTCCCCCGACTGAGTACCGGTATTTGATTCAGGTCATATTGGGCTATTATTTTCATTGCCGCATTTAAATCGTCTTCTGGTTTCACCGCATGGATTGGCTCACGATGCATTACCTGTGAAACCGGTGTAATCGGCCATTTTTCTTGCGGAACTGCCTTAACATCGCTGATAGTAACTATTCCTACCAAATTATCGGCATCAACAACGGGTATGGCGCGTTTACGTTTCTGAATAAAAATCGTCTGTACCAGGTCAGAAATATATATATCGGGACGTACCGATTCGATATCCTTCTCCATCACCTGACCAACGAGAACCCCTGTCAAGTGTTCTCTTAATGTTGCTTCATAACGGCTGTTATCGGCGGCGCTATTCAGGAACCATCCGATAAAGACAAACCAAAGACCATTGACAAACCCAAATTGAGTAAATATCGCAAGTATAACACCCAGCGCCATAAATCCCCAGCCAACTACTCTTCCAACAGTTGCCGCGATATTCGTTGCTTTGAGTAAATTACCGGAAGCACGCCAGAGAATAGAACGGAAAACCCGGCCGCCATCGAGAGGAAAACCAGGTAAAAGATTGAATATTGTCAGTGCAATATTTGTATAGGCTAAAAAGCCAATTACCGCTACTCCCAAAGTCTGTTTAGAGGCAGGGATATTAATGCTAAATACGGGAAGAACCCAGGTTTTTGTGATGAGGAACCAAATTATCCAGAAGATTATACCAAGAGCGAGACTGGTAAGTGGGCCGACAATTGCCATCACGAATTCAACTCCCGGCTTTTCCGGCTCTTCAGTAAGATTACTAACACCGCCAAGGATAAAAAGAGTTATACTGGACACCGGTAAACCACGTGCTCTGGCTACCAGCGAATGCGCCAATTCGTGTATTAATACGGAAACGAAGAGCATCGCAGTAGCTAAAAAACCAGCAACATAATATAGATACGACTGCCAACCCTGATAAGTGCTGCTAAACCCCTGTCCCAACAACCAGGTAAAGATAAATAAAGCCAGTAACCAGGTATAATGAATGCCAATTTCGATGCCGGCGATACGACCGATGCGCCACGACCCTCTCATTTCACTCCTCCTCTGGTCTTGTGGGTTTCAAGTCAATTCTACTGTTGATTCCCTCAGTAACACATCATACACATTTAAAACGGACTAGCTTGGGACAAGTATTTGTCTTTTAAATTAACATCTAGTTAGAGAGAGTATTTTCCGGGGTTATTTTCTCTATCGGTTTCTCATCGCAACTTGCCAGGTATGTCTATCTTCGGAGCGAATGCTGCCTACTGCACAGACCCGGATGTCCTCGCCATTATAAGCAGCCTTTGAAATTTCAAACAAATGTTCAGCCAGTTCAATCGCAGTTTTGCCTTTGAATTCAATTTTAGCTAAGCCAGCCTCAGTATCAAATGCTTGGGGATTTTCCAGGTTACCATTGTAGGTCGAAATACCGATTAGTGTTCCTGGTGTTGCTTCCAGCCAGTAGGTTTTAGCAGGTATATCGTGTCTTTTTATTCCAAGAATAAAGACCGGTTGATTGTCATTACTATTTGTAACCACACCGGCAATTCGGGGAGTGTGCATGCTATCCGGCTCTGCTTGTGCGCCGTCGAGTATATTCTCCATAAAACCCTTGGTAGGTAAAGAGTTCGTATTGAATAGCAGCTTATAGGTTTCAAAAATAGCGTCCGTCTGAATTCCATTGCTGACCGCAATAGTTCCAGAGACATTGTCGTAAGTGATACAGGTGTAATGTCTTAGCGGGTCATACGGCTGGTTTCCAATAGGGCCAATAATAATGCCACTATTTAGAGGCGATGCTTTTCTTTCTCTGCTCGCCGGGCTGCGTCCTGTCACCAGATAGGCAACGGCCGGGCCGCCGGTTATCGTCATACCGAGAAATAATTGCCTGCCGGGATACGGTCCGTTCGGATTCATGATATTCCCTCCTAAGTGTTCTGACTAACAGCACTATTGTATCAGAATTAAATTCGTTTTAATTCGGCAAGTAATTTAATAAATTACTTTGATACCTTTCTCTTTCCGGGTTTAAACTTCGCGCTACTTTCTAGGGTATCTAGAATTGCCTCAATCTGTTTTCCGGCATCAGACATTGTTACCCCCAGAGCAACAACACTATAGTTCTTAAGGACAAAACACTTGGCACTCTGATTGAGTTTCACAACATTAATAGCTTCCTGTACCAATTCCTGAGAACCCACAGACTGTTCTACAACCGTCGAGGGTAGGCCACGTTCCGCTGCCGTTTCCAAAATAGCACGACAGGGTACACAAATAATCGCATTGATTTCAGACAGTACTTCATAAATACGGGAGTGTAAAAGCGTCTCTTTTGATGGTACTACCTGGCCTTTTGCATAAATCGATGGCCGGTTAAGTCCAAAAACCACGCCTCTAACTTCGACTGCCATATCTTTAGGTATATTAGCCAGAGAAATATCATTGCCAATAATAATAAAGCCCATTTTAGTACGAAAACTAAGACTGCCTTCCGCCCCCCGGACAAATCTGTATTCAGTTAATTTCTTACCCCATTGAATCATCTCATCAATACGTACATCCACAGGAGGCGTTTCATCAAGAAATACTGAACTGAACGTCATGCTGTTATTTTCGGACACAACAAACCTCCAAACTATTTGATATTGAAAAACGATTCCTCAAGCTGCCGGAGCCTATATTCAATTATCCGTGAGTATCATTTCTGCGGCTATTACTTTATAAAAAAGCAATTACAAAAAGCGTTACGACAGCCTTTTCTTTTATTTTATATATAGAATCTCGACAGTGTCTGCATTCTAACAAAGAAATTGATTCTACGTCAAATACAAAAAGGTGATAGAATGAAACGGTCAGTAAAAAATGTGCTGGAGATGTATGTTGGATAGGTATATCCATAAACCATCCGTCAATTGCTGCAAGTATTGCAATTCAACAAATATTGTCAAATACGGCACGTTTCAGGGTATGCAGAGGTACTTCTGTAAGAATTGCCGCCGTAAGTTCGCAGACAATGATGCCATCCCCAAAATGAAAACCCCTGTCTGGATTATTGCGCTGGCATTGAATTGTTATTATGACGGGATGTCAATCGAAGCGATACAAAAAGAAATCAATCAGCGGCATGGGGCTTACTATGCGCAGTCCAGTATTTATAATTGGATTATTCGTTTTTCGACAGAAGCAGTCAGGCAAGCAAAGGCTTTTCAGCCGGTAGTGAGTGACAGATGGCTTCTTACCATTACACCTGTAACTACCTGTATTCACCGATTTTGGTTCTTGGACATGTTTGATATTGATAGTGAATATCTATTAGCTTCTCGATTGTCTGAAACAGGCTCTAAGCAGGAAATCATAAATTTCCTTGAAACGACTCACACTAAGGCACGGAAAACGCTGAATCATCCGGTTAGTATTTTTATTCCTGACAATATCAGTAATTACGAATCAATTGATATTATCACCGGAAAAAATATGGTCAAACCTTATTGGATTGTCAAAGCCGATAAACGCCGGATTGAAGAACACGATAAGTTGTTGAAAAAACGCACAGGGTTGATACGCAGGTTAAACAACATCAATAATGTACAATCGTTTACTGCTGCATGGCAGATACACTACAACTTTTTAACTGATAATATCGCATTAAGACTTACACGAAAATCTGGTATGTCGCTTTTTTTAAACTGGACCGATATTATTACTCATTCCACGACATAAAAACATATTTATCCGTTTTCAACCAAGACTGTAACTCTTAGGCACACCGTAATGCTTGACAATGCACAGATTTGATGTTACAATTTTCCCCTAATAGTAGGTATTGTAATTTATTTGTAAGGCATTACAATAAAGGAGGTAAAACTCAGGCCCTAACTAGAAACAGCATAATGAATACCGGATTACCCGGGTAATGCTGACTAAGAAAACCTTGAGTTTGCTCTAAGAGATGGCGAGTGTAGTGAAAGAAGAAAAAATTCTGGAAATGAAAAACCTGCGCACCTATTTCTACACCCAGGAAGGTGAGCTCAAAGCAGTTGATGACCTCAGTTATGATGTCCACAAAGGTGAAAGCGTAGGGATTGTAGGCGAAAGTGCTTGCGGTAAATCCGTCAGTGCTCTGTCAATTATGCGTCTCATTCCATACCCGCCAGGCATAATCGTTGGAGGGGAAATTATCTTCCAGGGAAAGGATTTGATGAAGTCGACCGAAGCAGAGATGCGTCATATTCGTGGCAACCTTATCGCAATGGTATTTCAAGAGCCGACAACATCCTTAAATCCCGTACTTACAGTGAAACGCCAGATATCAGAAGCTTTGGAACTTCATCGCGGCATGCATAAAAATGAGTCTTCTGAGGAAACCATCAGATTACTGAAACTGGTGGGTATTCCCGATCCTGAGAAAAGAGCCAATGATTACCCGTTCCAATTCAGTGGTGGTATGCAACAAAGAATAATGATTGCGATGGCATTAAGTTGTAACCCGTCGCTTCTTATCTGTGATGAACCGACAACGTCACTAGACGTTACCGTACAGGCACAATTGTTGGAAATTATCGATGACCTGAGATCACGGTTCGGCACATCAGTTATCACCATTACCCACAACCTCGGTATTGTGGCCCGTTATGTCGACCGGGTCAATGTAATGTATGCAGGTAAAATGATTGAGACAGCTCAAACTGAAGAACTGTATGCCAATCCCTGCCATCCATATACTATCGGGTTATTGGCATCTGTACCTCGTTTGGATGTAAGTAAAAAGAAATCATTGAGAATGATTAAAGGTTTACCACCAAACTTGGCGCGCTTACCAAGTGGCTGCTCCTTCCATCCGCGCTGTGATTGGGCAATGCCCAGATGCCTAAAGGAGTTCCCACCACTGGAAAAGGTCGGAGAAAATCATTATCGCGCCTGCTTTGCTGAAATCAGCAAACTAAAAAAACAGTAAAACAAGTGAGGGTTTTCGTATAATGAAAGATAATACTCATCTGATTGAAGTTGAAAACCTATATATGTACTTCCCGGTGACAGCCGGCGTGTTTCAGAGAAGAATTGCGGATGTCAGAGCTGTGGATGGCATGTCCTTCTATATCAAGAAGGGAGAAACGCTAGGATTGGTAGGAGAAAGCGGTTGCGGCAAGACCACTACGGGACGTTGCATTCTCCAGCTATATGATGGGATAAAAGGTAACGTCTTTTTTGAAGGTGTCAACTTGGCTAAACTCAAAAAAGAGCAGATGCGGAAAATGCGCCGTAACATGCAGTTAATTTTCCAGGACCCTTATGCGTCGCTAGACCCGCGCATGACCGCCGGTGATATCATTGGCGAACCCATAAAAGTACATAACTTAGCTAAAAGCAAACAACAATACCAAGAACAGGTGGAAGAACTTTTCCGCATGGTAGAACTTGAGCCTTTCATGGCAAGCCGTTATCCGCATGAGTTCAGTGGCGGACAGCGCCAGCGTATCGGGATCGCACGAGCGCTGTCAGTGAGACCTAAATTCATTGTCTGTGATGAACCGGTATCAGCACTTGATGTTTCGATCCAGGCACAAATCATTATTCTACTTGAAAAGCTCCGTGAGGAGATGGGGTTGACCTATCTCTTTATCGCCCACGACCTTTCTGTGGTGCGGAATATTAGTGACCGTGTTGCAGTTATGTATCTAGGTAAGATTGTGGAAATCACCAACAGTGATGAACTTTATGCTAACCCGTTACACCCCTATACCATTGCATTACTTTCAGCTGTGCCTATTCCTGACCCCAAGGTTGACCGCACACGCAAGCGTATTATATTGAAGGGTGATGTACCCAGTCCAATCAATCCGCCTAAGGGTTGTCGCTTTAATCCGCGATGTCAAATGGCAATAGATATCTGTAGGGAAAAAGAACCTGAGCTAAAATTGGTGGGTGAAGAGCACTGGGTTTCATGCCACCTCGTAAAAGCTTTGGAGTACGCTTCTAATCCACCAACTAATCAGTAGTAGCAATATAGCGGACTGCGTTCATTATTTAGATTGCGCTCTGACAATAATAACGCAGTTCGTTTAGTTTTTGTGTGAAATTTTTCGATTTAGTGTATTATAGAATTTAAGAGGCTTTAAGAACAAAATATGCCTAAAAAGAAAAACCAAGTTCGAAAAGTTCAGCCGAAAGCACAAGCAATAATTGAAGACCTGCCCGAAACTGCAGACGCCAAACGGCGCAGAAGAAAAAACAATACGATTTTGATTGCTTGCGCAATTTTAGCAGTTATTATCGGTGTATCTGTACTTGGCTGGTATCTGGCTTATAAAAGGCCCCTTCTTGTTAACGTTGCTGCTGTAAACGGTAAAAAGGTTTCGGTGGATTATGTACTCAGACGTTGTCTGATGAGTATCTACGATGCGAGCACCAACACGACCACCGGCAGTGCAGACCCCCTGGGTATTATTCAGGATATTATCCAGGAACAGATCGTTGAGCAAGATGCTGCTAAACCACCATACAACATCGAAGTTACCGACGCCGATATCGATCAAGCATTAAGAGATGAAGCTAATTCATCATCATCTGATAGCAGTACGACCACAACAACTCCTATCCACACATTAACCGACGCCGAATTTAACGAGTGGTACCGTCAGACATTGAACAATACTCAACTAAGCGATAAAGAATTAAGAGAACTGATTAAAGTGAATATTATGGAACAACGTCTCAACACCTATCTTACTGATAATATGCCCACCACCGCAGACCAGGTTCACCTCTGGGATATTGTTGTCTCGGACCAGACTCAAGCTGCCGATATCAAGCAAAGAATCGATAATGGCGAAGATTTTTCAACAATTGCTAAGGAATTATCTGTTGACACCAGCACCAATGCACAAGGCGGCGATATGGGCTGGGTTCCACTTAAAGTTCTTGATGCAAATCTTGAGTACACCGCAAATAAAGCCGACATTGGCATGGTTTCCACCCCACTGCAACTTAGTACGGTGGTGCAACAAGGTTCAGATTCCGCTAGTACAGCACCCTATTACTTGTTAATGGTAACCGAGAAAGCAACTTTAAAAGAAGTTGATAACGCCAATTATATTTCAGCTTTGCAAGGTCGCCTTTTACAGGATTGGATTGATACCCAAATGGGCTCGAAAGAAAACAAAATAGAGTTACATGGCAGAGGCAGTTTGGGCGGTTACGATTCTTCAACCAATGCCTGGATACTTTATCAAATAGAGAGATTGAAGAGGTCCCGCGGGATTCAAAATACTACCACAACGACTGCGACGAACCCGGCTACAGGTCAATAAAACTGAATCAAATAATTTATATGAGAGAAGATAATTGATAAAAGTCCGTAATTTAACCAAGTACTACGGCGAGCGGTTAGCGGTAGACAATATCAGTTTTAATATCGGCAAAGGTGAGATTGTCGGTCTTCTGGGGCCTAATGCCGCCGGTAAGAGTACCACGATGCGCATTCTCACCGGTTTCATGATGCCAACTAAAGGCGATACCTGGATCGCTGATTGTAATATGGTGACCAATTCACTTGAAGGACGGAAACACATTGGTTATATGCCCGAATCTGTCCCACTCTACACCGACATGACGGTCAGAGATTACCTCGATTTCTTTGCCCGTCTCCGTGGCGTGGAAAGAGTACGCGCACAAAAACGGATTAATGACGTGGTTACTATCTGCCATTTGGAAGAATATGTTGACACCATTATCGGTAAACTATCAAGAGGTTTCAGACAACGCGTGGGATTAGCTCAGGCTATCGTTCACGAACCGGAAGTTTTAATACTGGATGAACCCACAGTGGGTATTGACCCGATTCAGATTTCTCAAACCAGAGCCCTTATTAAAGAACTTGGTAAGCTACATACTATTTTACTGTCAACTCATATTCTACCGGAAGTAAATCTCACCTGTAACCGGGTAATTATCATCCATAACGGTAAAATTATCGCGGAAGACCGTATTGAAAATCTATCTGCGATAGTTAAGGGTGCCAAGCGTCTACGTCTTGAAGTGAAAGGACCGCACGACCAGATTATTAAACGCCTACAAAGAATTGACGGCGTGAAACGAGTAGCTAAAGAAGGCAATTACCTGGTAGTAGAGTGCCCGATTAATATCGACCCGAGAGGACAGATTACAGAGACAATCATAAAGAGCGGTTGGACTCTACTTTCTATCGAGGCGGTAGACATGAGCCTGGAAGATATTTTCCTGCATTTGACCACAAAAGAGGAAACTTAATCATGAGAAATATCAGTACTATTGCGGGCAAGGAATTTAAAGCATATTTAAATTCGCCGATGGCGTACATCATTATCTGCATTTTTCTGCTCGTTACCGGCACTTTTTTTAGTATATATTTAAAGAATATCGACTATACCGATACTACGATTAGAGGTTTCCTTCAGTATGCCAACCCATTACTACTTCTTTTTGCAGCGATTATTACCATGCGTTCGCTGGCAGAAGAAAAAAAGATGGGAACATGGGAGTTACTGCTGACGTCACCGGTCAGAGATGTCGATGTCATCCTCGGTAAATTCCTGGCGGCCATGGGAATAATGATTATCATGTTGGCTTTCACGTTGTATTATCCTCTACTGCTTCAAATATTCGGCGACCCGGATATGGGGCCCATCTGGACCAGTTACCTTGGGCTGCTGCTATTAGGCGGTGCAGGAATCGCCATTGGTCTTTTTGTTTCATCGTTAACCAATAATCAGATTATTTCGGTTGTTGTTTCCGGTATAATTCTGTTTGCTTTGTGGTATTTGGGCAATATCGCCAATAATAATTACATGCCGACCGGGCTGGCAAAGGTTCTCAGCTATTTTTCTCTGCAATCTCATTCCACTAATTTTACCATTGGGATTATCGATACCAGAGATATTATTTATTACTTTAGCATCATGGCACTATTCCTGTATTCCGCCGTGAGATCGCTTGAATCCGGCAGGTGGAATTAAATGCAGACGGTTGTTTTAGCGATACTGGGTCTAGCTTCAATTATCGTAGGCTTCCTCGTCTCTATCATTCTTCCTGATATCAAGATCTTCGCTTGGGGACTTATCGCTTTTGGCATCATTTTAATTTCTTCTGCCACCATTCTTAATTTCCGCCGTGTCAAAGGCGCTGTCACCAGCCGGCGAGGTAAATTTAGCACGAGCACGACGCTGATGATTTCAATTTTCGCCGGCATTGTGGTGCTGGTAAATGCTGCAGGCGTGGGGGCTTATCATCAATTCGATGTCACCTCCCTGTCACAATTTACCCTTACCTCTCAAACCAAGGGTGTATTGGCACAATTGAATACCACCGTTACCGCCAAATTCTTCTATGACCCGACCGATACAACAGGAGTAGCAGCTTACGGGTATAGCATGTTACTGGAATACCAGAACTTTGCCCCGAAACTGAAAATTGTAATGATTGACCCCGATAAAAGCCCTGAAGAAGCCCGAAATTACGGAATCACTGATAAGTCATTATATAACACCATAGTATTTGAAACCACTGATCCCGAAACCAATAAACCTGACCATCAGTATGCTGTATTGCCAGCAGAAATACAGCAGCAGGCAGAATATTCTTTTACTAATGCCATACTTGAGGTTACAGGTATTGTAGAAAGACGTGTTTATTTCCTGACAGGGGATGGAGAAGCTAGTACATCCACTACCCTTACCATCGCCGCTAACGTCTTAAAAACTAACCTGCTGCAAGTACTGCCACTCAACATTCAGAATACTCTCAATATACCTGATGACTGTGCCCTGCTGATAGTGGCCGGGCCTACCTTGCCAATGACTGATGCGGAACGTCAAGTTATAGCAGACTATTTATCAAACAACAGAGCAGCTCTATTCATGACTAATCCAAACTCACCGGATGATATTGCGAAGTTATTGAAACCCTGGGGAGTTGACGTACAAAACGGTACGCTTGTCGATCCTACTTCACATCTGACAAACAATCTCTCTACTCCCACGGTTGTAAAGAACCGCAGCTGGGAACTTACCAGCAGTACAAATGTGATTTCATCGTCTGTGTTTTTCCCGGGTGCTACAGCTATCGTCCCACAAAAAACTCCGCCGACAAACATGGAAGTAACAGCAATGATCTGGACAACTCCGGATGCATGGATGGTTCAGAACTATGACCCGGCAACGACACCAACTTTTGACCCTGCCACCGAGACCAAGCAAGCATGGGCCATCGGGGCCTTCATTTTACCCTCAGCAATCACCGATAGTTCAGGTAATACTACCGGCTATAATGAAGGACCTAATATTATTGTTATTGGCGATTCTGATTTTATCTCCGATACCAATTTTTATAGCGGTAATAACGGAGACCTGTTTGTTTATATCGTGAAAGCATTGGGTGCCGGGACTGACATTATGCCACTCGATCGTAAAGTGCTCACTACCCGGCGTCTGGTTATCAGTCCGGAAGCCACTACTTTTCTAAACATCTCGAGTATTGCTCTTTTACCGGCAATAGTCCTCATCATCGGCGCTATTATGTGGTGGCGACGTAGATAGCTAGAACTCACAGGAGAATAATCTTGAAATTAAAAGCTATATTAATACTCGCCGCAATTCTGGCTGTGGCAGGGTCTGTTTTTTATTTCGTCAGCCGTCCCAAACCCGCCCCGGAACCGGCACCTAAGTACTTTGTCTGGGATTTTACTATGGATACCCTGCAAAAAGTCACCATCTCTCTGCCAAAAACTAACCAGACTGAGTCTTTCGTAAAACATCCCGATGACAAGGAATTCTATTTTGATGTGCCAAATGGGCCAATGGTGGATAACAAGAGGTGGGGTGGTGGTATACCGTTGTTACTAAGCGGCCCCGGCGCGATAAGACTAATTCTCCAGGATGCTACTCCGGCTCAGCTGACACAATATGGTTTTGATACGCCAAACATGACCTTAACATTAACGGTAACGGATGGCACTGTTTACGACGTCCTGGTGGGGGACACTAATCCTAACGGAATTGCCTGCTATATGAAGCTGGCTAGTAACAATGATGTTTATACTGTGGATAAATCATGGTACGATGTACTATCAGGTATTGTTACCAATCCGCCGTATGTTCCGGCAACCTTTGTAGTGGGTGTGCCGACTGTGTCATCTGCACAGGTTGCTATCGGTGAAACTGAAACTATCAGTGTTAATGTTACTAATAATGGCGACGTTCAAGGCAATGGTGCCATTACCCTTTGGATTAACGGTGAACTTATGAATACTCAATCCATCATACTAGACCCCAGAGCCAGTCAGGTAGTTGATTTTAAAGTGATTGAAAACACAACTGGTAAATACACAGCGTCCATTAATCAGGCACATAACGTCACATTTACGGTAAAATAGTCGAGGTAAAGAAATGCATCATTTGGGCGTAGATATTGTTGAAATACCCCGCATCGAGAGAGTTGTCAAACACTGGGGTAAAACATTTCTACAGCGGGTTTTTACTCCATCGGAACTGAAATTGTACGGTAATACCCCATCACTAGCGGCGCGTTTTGCCGCTAAAGAAGCCGTTTTAAAAGCGCTCGGAGCTTGTGACAAAGGTATCAGCTGGCAGGAAATCGAAATCCTGGCCGAAAAAAACGGAAAACCCCTGGTAATTCTGTCCGGTAAGGCAAAACTTGAAGCTGACGAATATGCTATTTCACGAATCAATATCAGTCTTTCGCATTCGGAGAATTACGCCGTGGCCTTTGTTATCGGAGAAACAATCTAAGCCTGATGGGAGTTTTTCCAGCAATTCCGCAGTAACCTGCCATCAATGGTAATCACCCGTTCGGCAACATCGCGTAAAGGCCTCGAACTGCTCTCTTTCCCGAAAAGCGCCACTTCGACGTTCTGCCCGTTATTATTAACCGCTTGAATCGCACCGACATAATCGGTATAGCCAGCCACCAGAATTGCCACATCGTAATTTCGTTTAAAAACTATGTGTCAATAAATCCGTGGTTAACATTATGTCAATACCCTTTTCATAAGGCGGCGTGGCCGGCCAGTTATTGTAGACTAAATGTCCCAAACGTAATTCGGTATATGGGATAGCCTGTACACTGGCAAAAAATGCCTGCTGATGGCGGTAGCGCTCCGGCTCTTGCTTGATGCCGACCACGGCATTATGATAATAATTTCTGATTAATCGTTTCTTCTCTACCAGTTTCTGGCAAAACTTGCCGATGTCCAAATCCGTCCGGTTAAAGTGTGTCTTCAAGGAATGGTAAAGATTACTGCCATTGATGAAAACCATGACCCTATCATCTCTGTCCACCAATCACTATCCTTTAACCTAGAATGTTAGGCATTTATTGTATGGCTAAAAGCAGTAATAAGTGACGACCTCATCTTTACTCGTTTTGGCAGATTCGATATCCAACTTGAGACGTTTCATTGTCTGTTCATAAAGATTAAACTTCACCGACTGCTGTAATACTTTCTTCAGAATCTTTACTGGAATATCGATCATACCTGTGCCATCATGAATCCGACAGTACAATTGGATTTCATTATCTAAGAAATCCGCCAAAGTCCCATCACGGTACAGCTTAAAACTGACTTTCCCCATTTTAATATCAATTACAGGATAAGCGTTAATACTCATAGGTCAATCCTTTGTTAGCATTTTGTATAACCGCAGTTCGGGCACACAAAACAGCCTTCCTGGTAAGCTAGTAATCCGGCGCAATCCGGACACTGTCCGGCAATATTCCGCACGAGTCCAAAATCTTCTGTTTTGGGCGTTACCTTACCCTGATGAATTTCTTTTTTCTCTACGGTCTCAATCTCCGTTTCGCCAGCAACATGTCTTTCCAGAACACTGGCAATAGCGTCGGCGCAGGAAAGCACCGCTTTACCGCCTTCCCAGGCAATTGAGGGACAGCGTATTCCCCGTAATTGTTTGACTACCGCCGCAACATCTACTCCTGACCTTAAGGCCACCGTTATCAGACGACAAACCGCTTCCAGTTGTGCCGAAGCGCAACCGCCGGCTTTTCCCAGTGTAGAAAACACTTCACACAACCCCGCCTCATCGGAGTTAATGGTGACGTACAACGACCCGCAACCGGTATTCACTCTCTCAGTAACACCGGCAGTGCGTTTGGACCGTTTACGCGGTGTAATCTTGGTCTCAGACTTCTTCTCGACCGCCGCCTGCGCGGTCGTGCTCTGGCCGGTACTCATCGGTTGCCCTTCTCGGCTTCTGTCACGATAGATAGTGATACCCTTCAAACCCTTTTCATAAGCCAGCATGTAGACATTAGCCACATCTTCCTTAGCAGCTTCATGGGAGAAATTCACTGTTTTCGAAACCGCATTATCGGTGTACTTCTGAAAAACCGCTTGCATCTCTACGTGCCACTCGGGACTAATCTCATGGGCAGTGACAAATATCTTTTTTATATCTGTCGGTATTCCGGATATATCGCTCAAGTGGGCACCACCCGCCAGCTGCTTCATTAGTTCCTCGCTGTAAAAACCGCCTTTTTTAGCCGCTTCTTCAAAATAAGGATTAGCTTCTATCATCTGCGCGCCGTCAAGGATATTGCGCGTATAAACCAGCGCAAATAGCGGCTCGATGCCACCGGAACAACCAGCTATAATGGACAGAGTGCCAGTGGGCGCGATCGTCGTGCGCGTGGCATTCCTGACCCTGGCGCCACCTTGTATATCATATTTACTGCCTTTAAAGGCCGGGAATACGCCGCGTTCGACCGCCAGTTCTACTGAAGCTTTTAAGGTTTCCGCCTGGATAAAGCCCATCACATCTTCCACGACTTCTAACGCCCTTTCAGAATCATAGGGGATGCCTAACTGGAGCAGCATATCCGCAAAACCCATCACCCCCAGACCGATTTTTCTGGTCTTCTTAGTCATTTCTTCGATGGCGGGAAGTGGGAATTTATTAATGTCTATAACGTTATCCAGAAATCTCACGGCAGTTTTTACAGTACGTGCTATTCTGGGATAATCAACCTGATATTTGCCCCCTGTTTTAGTCAGCATCCTGCTTAGATTGATGGAACCTAAATTACAGGATTCATACGGCAGCAACGGCTGCTCACCGCACGGATTGGTACTCTCAATTTTCCCCAGATTAGGTGTCGGATTATTATTATTAATGCGGTCGATGAAAACTATTCCGGGGTCGCCGGTTTTCCAGGCCATTTCCACCATCTTGTCGAAGACTTCTTTGGCATTCAACTGCCCCGCAATTTCTTTGTTGTGCGGATTAATCAAGTTGTAATTGCTACTGGATTTCACCGCTTCCATAAACCCCGCGGTGACGGCTACAGAAATATTGAAATTCGTTAGTACGTTCGGGTCGTTTTTTGCATTAATAAATTTCATGATATCCGGGTGGTCGACGCTTAAAATCGCCATGTTTGCCCCACGCCGCATGCCACCCTGTTTGATAACATCGGTAGCTGTGTCAAAGGCACGCATAAATGACACCGGCCCGCTGGCAACGCCACCGGTAGAACCCACCCGGTCGCTTTCCGGTCGCAGACGGGAAAACGAAAAACCGGTGCCGCCGCCGCTCTTATGAATCAGCGCTGTGTATTTCACCGCATCGAAAATTGACTCCATGGAATCCTCAATCGGTAGCACAAAGCAGGCTGAAAGTTGTCCCAGTTCTCTACCGGCATTCATCATTGTCGGGGAATTGGGTAAGAAATTAAGATTTACCATCGTATGATAAAATTCGATTTCCCTCTTCCCGATATCTGCTTTAGCGTCATAAATTAAATCTGCAGTAGCGATCGCCCGTGCCACTCTATGGAACAGTTGCTCCGGAGTCTCCGAAGGTTTTCCGTTTTTATCCTTTTTCAGATAGCGCTTTTCCAGAACATGCAAAGCATTCTCAGTTAGCTTGATATCATTATTTTGATTATTTTCCATCTCTTCAGCCTTTGTTGTTTTCACTGTTTTTATAACCTCCTGCGGCTTTACCGGTTCTTCCGCATCTAAAAATTCCTTTACCAGTGCCAGTATCTCCGATTCATCGGTGGGTACGCGTTTTTCCTGTACTTTGGGACAGGATACCATCTCTTCCATCCCAGGTAACGGCTGCACCGGATTCACTTTTTCAGGAGATAATTTCTTCTCCAGGCGTTCGATTACCTGCTGCGTTAATTCCTCGATGTGTTTCCGGTCGGAAATACCCATTCTTTCCGCAGCCGCAAATGTCGCTTTGGCTATCTGGTTCCTGGTGAACTGACCGAGTTGTATAGGTCGACGCTTATTTTTGCCATTCATTTTCTTTTCCCCCTACTGCCCTGTATTGCGACTTCAAACTCACTTTCAGGTAGTAAAGGCAATTGCGCCGAAGACACCACCCCACTTTCTCCCCGTGCCAGATTATCAACTTCCTGTTTTAATTTTGTAATATCGGCGAACTCGCGATAAACACTGGCAAAACGAATATAAGCAATATGGTCCAGTGGTTTCAGGTGCGCCATTACCATGTCGCCGATGACCGTACTGGCAACCTCCTGCTGCCCATGTTTGTACAACTCCGCCTCAATATCATCAGCCACTTTCTCAATTACATTTGCGGCGATAGGACGTTTCTCAAGAGCCTTCCGTATTCCGTTTAGAAGTTTGCTTTTGTCAAAGAGTTCACGCCGCTTGTCTTTTTTGACAACAAACAAACTAGTCTTTTGAATACGTTCGTAGGTAGTAAACCGGCTCTCACAACTCAGACATTGCCTGCGGCGGCGTACACCATCGTCAACATCACGAGAATCAAGAACTTTCGAATCTTCAAAACCACAATGGGGACATTTCATATCCCACACTCAATATTATAGCAATAATCAAATCAACATTTGGTGGTTGGGACACTATTAAACCACTACAGGTTGTGGCTTGTCAAGCATTTTTTAAGTGTGATGAGAAAAATATTTTTTACGAAGTAAGGACATATATTATAAGAAGAAAGTGTATCTGATATAGAGAATGAATAGTCTTGAAAAAATTGGGGTGCTATCGGGTAGACCGGTGGTTTGGTCTACCCAATAACACCCAACTAAAGAGTTCGGACTGTCAGGCCAACGGCCCTAGCCCTCTTCTCAGTCTCAAAGTATGATTACCGGGTCCATGATGTATAGGACGGGGTTTTTTGTGCCTGTTTCTGAGGTGCAGGAGTGGGTGCTGGAGTCGGCATATGTCGCTGGGTAAATTGTGCGCGGCGCAGGAAAGCGGGGACATCCAGCTGCTCTTCATTGTCACCCTTCAGTGTCTTTAGATAACCACTGATTTCAGCTTCATTAACGTTATTCCCACTCATGGAACTTGTCTGGAAACCAGTGGCAATAAGAGTAATCTTGATATCTTTGTCCATGCGGGTATCGCGAACTACACCAAAGATGATGTTTGCTTCGGGGTCAACAGCCTGTCTAATTACTTCAGCTGCTTCGTTCACTTCGAATAGTGCCAGGTTATCGCCACCGGTGACATTGAACAACACGCCATTAGCGCCGGATACGGATACATCCAGTAACGGGCTAGCTAAGGCGGCTTTGGCCGCATCCACTGCACGGTTCTGGCCGCTGCCCTTACCGATTGACATCCAGGCGGGTCCGGCATCTTTCATGATTGCCCTGACATCAGCGAAGTCCAGGTTAATCATGCCGGGTACAGTGATTACCTGAGCGATTGCCTGTACACCATTTGCAAGAACTTCATCAGCCAATCTGAAGGCAGCATCAACACCTGTCTTCTGGTCGCAAAGAGTGAACAATCGATCGTTCGGGATGATGATAAGAGTATCAACTAACGGCATTAACATTTTAATACCATCTTCGGCTACTGCCATCCGATGGTTGCCTTCAAAAGCGAAGGGTTTAGTAACGACTGCGATTGTTAGAGCACCGCTCTGTTTAGCTACTTCGGCTACTACTGAGGCAGAACCTGTGCCCGTACCGCCACCCATACCAGCGGTAATGAATACCATCTCAGCGCCATTGACTACTTCTCTGATTTCATCACGGCATTCTTCGGCTGCTTTTTGTCCAACATGATGGTCGCCACCAGCACCTAAACCTCTTACCAGCTTTTCACCTAACTGAATTCTGGTAGGAGCTTCAGTGATTGCCAGGGATTGAGCATCCGTATTCATCGCGATGAACTCTACACCATCGACTCCGTCTCTGACCATTCGTGTTACTGCATTAGACCCCCCACCACCCAGACCCACAACTTTAATTCTAACCGGACTAGCGGAAAAACTTGACCTTGCCATATTATAATAATCCTCCTATTTAAATTGTGTTTACTTATTTTATTTTTATTTTCTTTTACTTTAAGGTTGTTTACTGAACAAACTGCGGATACGAGATACCAGATTGATAATTCCATCACCAAACAGATTTTGTTTCACTCTGGTATTGCTCTTAGGCTTCATTCCCCAGAGTAAGAGACCGACTGCGGTGGCGTACGCCGGGTCATTCAGCTGGTCGCTAATGCCGTAAACATTCAGCGGCGCACCG